>Ga0194047_10000249_pt1 | contig 36603 bp, 32 predicted proteins | sample JunL225m_MetaG_2_FD_160070 | JGI IMG/M metagenome (GOLD analysis project Ga0194047, IMG submission 160070) | Anoxic zone freshwater microbial communities from boreal shield lake in IISD Experimental Lakes Area, Ontario, Canada - Jun2016-L221-5m | ecosystem: Environmental > Aquatic > Freshwater... | reverse complement strand
AACTATATTAGAATAAATTCCTAAACAACTTGATAACAGAAGTGCTTTAAAGTAATTGTTCATCATTAAACTCGATGCTTCCTATGATTGAAAAGTGGTATTAGTATAAACCTGATCACTATTGCAAGATTTTTTTATAAAACTTGACGCTTAAATTGGTTATTTAGACTTTTTTCCGAAAAAGCTGAGTATTTTTTGAGCGATAGACTTACGATTCTTGTCTATCATCTCATTTTTGTCTGATTGATTCATCATGGCTTGACTATGAGCCATTCGCTCAGCGAGCATTTGGGAGAGACGACCTACGAGTAATGAGTCTTCATTAAGTAACGGAGCTATATCGATTTTGTTAATTAAAATGAGTGTTGTAAATTTTTGAGCCAAAATACTTGCTTTTCTGGGCTCACCGGTAAGTAAAGACATCTCTCCAAAACAATCTCCAGGCCATAATTTCGCAACGCTTAAAGGTTGACCATCTTTATCAATTAATACTTCAACGCCACCTTCGGCAATAATGTACATACAATCATCCGTATCGCCCTGTCGAATAATATATTCTCCAGGCGCAAATTGAACCAGCTTGACTCTGGATGCTAAGGATTCAACTTCATCAACATTAAGCGCCTTAAGAACCCCAAATGGATAAAGCTCAATTAATCGAGCCGCTGCGCTTTGTGATATCTGTTCAGTACTTCTTGAGTATTCAATTGTGCTTAAGACAATACCAGCACCCTTTAAAAACCTTAAGGCATGGCGCAACATAATTCCACGAGTTTTTGCAAAACTCAAATCAGGCTTACAACGATATACGATACGATATGTCACTATATTCATGGAAACACTTAAAACACTCGTACTATATGTATTGATAAATCCAGGAATATGATTGCAAACATAATCTGCAGCAGAATTTAATAAATCAATAATGCGATCTTCACTATTGTGAACACCCAGTTGTAAATCAACGACCCTCTCGCTACCATTGTCTTGTTGACTAATATTCACAAAGGACATTGACAACACTCGTTGATTTGGTATTCGAGTTAAGTGGACAGAGTCATTTAAAAACGTCACATAACGAAAATCCATCTTCTTTACTTGTAACCGAATTTTATCTCCATCACGTGTTTCTATATAGTCCCCTATGGACATCAATTTATTTTTTTGCATTGAAATACTTGAAACAATGTCAGAAATAAGATTTCTGGCAGCATAAGTTACAAAAAAACCAAGCGCACTTGTTGATGCAATGATGGTACTAATGGAATGCTCATACAGAGAAATAAAACCTAAAAATCCAACACATACATAAAAAATAACAACAGAGGCTTGAATCAAAATATCTGACCAAGCATCATCAGGATGGTCTTTGTTATAACGTCTTACGAAGTATCTGAAAAATACATCAAAGGTAAAACCAATAAGCCCAAACTGCGCAATTGCGAGAATCTCATGCAAAACAAAGCTATTATCTTGCCCAAGGTTCGCAACTTTCCATCCAAAAGGTGATCCTTTGGTGTACATTAACCAACCTGCAACAATCAAGTTAGATAAGACAACTACAGTATAGAAAGACCAAGATAAATACTTTTTAAACATATATGCTTTGCATTAGAAGAAAACACCAACAAACTGTTGAGTATCCTTATATTGTATGGAATTCATAGCTTAAATAACTTATAAAATTCATAAGAATATTGTTCACAAGAAATACCTCATTGAATTTAAACTATCAAACAGGTTTCTTAATCTAAACCAAGTGACCTAAACTCCAATGAAGTAAAAATTTGCAAGTAAAAAATACGAGCCTTTTAAGTAATTCGAAATAGATTTACCTATATTTATGACTATGCAAAATCATTCAACACCTGCAAATGAACGAGAAGTATTCCAATTAAGAGAACTTATTGATGCTCTCAGACTGGAACTTGAACAATCTCAAATTAATCGGGAATCTAAAATACAAGCCGTTCGTCAAGAATATGCGAGTGAAATTAATCTTCTCAAAGAGACAATCCATGCGTTAAATACTACTCTGGGCCAAAAGGATATTGAACGCCAACAACATGTTCAGGAAGTTATACAAGCCAATACCCAAGAGAAGGCACTCCAACTCAGCATGATTCATACACTGAGAGATGAACTTGAGAAAAAAGACATTGAGCGTGCACAAGCTCTCCAGTCTTTGACACAAAAAAATGAGAATGAGAAAAATGAAAGCTTAAGACTCATTAATCAACTGCGCGATGAGCTTGAAAGAGAATATCATCGCCGCGATCAATTGGTCCAAGAAAAAACACTTCACCTTACCCAGCAAGTAAATGAAATAAAGCAAACTGCTGACGTCCTTCGTCAACAGGTCGAAAAACAATAGCGATATTAATTTTAATTAAGATAAATTCTCATATGCAAACTCAAGCCTCTTCTAAGAAAAATATCCGCACTAAAAAAATAACCTACTCTCTGGAAGAGCTCAATTTACTTCTAGAAGTTTCAAAAAATGTAGCCTCATTAAGTACCCTTGATGAAATTCTGAATTGGCTTATCGAGTTTGCTCGAGAAAAAATCAACGCAGATCGTGGGACTATCTTTTTAAACGATGTCATCACCAACGAACTTTATTCTAGAGTAGCGCAAGGTAACTTGAAACATGAAATTAGAATCATGAATCATAGCGGCTTAGCAGGTGCATCGTTCACGACTAACGAGGCTCTACTCATCGATAACGTACTAAAAGATCCCAGGTTCAACCCCTCAGTTGATCAACAAACTGGCTATCACACTAAAAATATGATTTGTGTCCCTATTTTAAATACACGACACGATGTCATCGGAGTCGTACAACTACTCAATAAAAAAACTGGCCGCTTTGTTAAAAAAGATTTGGAATTTTTAAGTTCAATCATGACGCAAGGTGCGCTTGGACTCGAAACTGCAGCTCTCATGGAAAACACCACTAAAAATAGAAATCGTGAATTAGATTTTTTAAAACTCGTGACTGAAATGACGTCTGAGATTAATATTCAAAAATTATTAAACCGAGCAATTGACGAAGCTATCAAAATGCTTGATGCCGAACGTATCACTTTATTCCTGAATGATGAAAATACAAATGAACTGTGGTCTCAAGTTGCACAAGGCTTAGGATCAATCCAAATACGACTTCCTAATACCTCAGGTATTGCTGGCGCGGTCTTCACTACAGTTCAGACCATCAATATCAAACATGCTTATGCTGATTTACGCTTCAACCCTAGCTTTGATCGTAAAACAGGGTTCTTTACTCGCTCCATTTTGTGTGTCCCCATCATCAATAAGAACGGTAAGGTTATTGGTGTGACTCAAGCCTTAAACAAAAAGAATGGGTACTTTTCTGATGAAGACGAATCCCGCTTAAAAGCTTTTACTTCTCAAATTTCTGCAGCATTAGAAAATGCAGCTTTATTTGCAGATGTTGAAAACATGAAAAATTATAATGAAGGTGTTCTGCAATCTATCACCAATGCAGTGTTAACTGTGAATGAAAAAGGTATTATTACTAAGTGTAATTCCGCAGGTCAGGAAATTCTTAAAAAATCTGAAAAAGATGTTCTAGATCAAAAAATTGATGACTTTTTTACTGGTCCAAATACCTGGATTATTGAACGTTTAAAAATTGTTCAAGAAACAAATCAAATCGATATGAGCATGGATGCTTCTATTATTGTTGAAGAAGAGACAGTATCAGCGAATGTCACACTAATGCCACTCCTGAGTCTTGAAAATAAATCAATGGGTTCCATCATCATGATCGAGAATATTTCATCTGAAAAACGTATGAAATCCACGATGTCTCGATATATGGATCCTTCAATTGCAGATCAACTGCTCTCCAACGGTGCTGATCTATTAGGGGGTCGAAGTGTGCCAACGACTGTTCTCTTTTCAGATATCAGAGGTTTTACCACACTGACAGAAGCGCTAGGGCCACAAGGTACGGTTGCTTTATTAAACGAATATTTTGAAGTTATGGTCGACTGTATCACCCGTGAAGGTGGAATGCTCGATAAATTTATCGGTGATGCGATTATGGCCGCCTTTGGTATTCCAGAAGCCCATGATGACGATGAAGACCGAGCAATGCGTTCTGCTATATCGATGATTAAAGATCTTAATGTATGGAATAAGCTTCGACTTGCTGAAGGAAAATTACCTGTGAATATCGGAATTGGCTTAAATACCGATACAGTTGTCTCTGGAAATATTGGCTCTAAGAAGCGTATGGACTATACCATTATTGGTGATGGTGTTAATTTAGCCGCACGTCTTGAATCAGCCTGTAAGGCTTATTATGCAAAAATTCTGATCAGTGAATTTACACAAGCTAGACTCAAAGGAACTTATAGACTCCGTGAGATTGATCTTGTCGTGGTTAAAGGTAAAACTAAACCTGTCTCTATTTATGAAGTATTGGATTATCACGATAGCGATACATTTCCTAATATGATGGAATCATTAGGCTACTTTAAAGAAGGTCTTTCACTCTATCGGGGTGGTAACTTTACCAAGTCTAAAGCCTCTTTTGAAAAGTCCTTACAAGGAAACCCCAACGATAAACTTTCGCAAATGTATATTGGCCGAAATGAACATTTGTTGATTAATCCACCTGCTAGCGACTGGAGTGGCATTTGGATTATGGAAGACAAATAAGCTGATTGAGTCATGTAATATAGTGATATGGCTCTTTTATTGAAAAGTTTTAACGCAGGATTGATTACTGTTAAAGACCCCACGGATGGGGATATCCAAATTTCTTATCAAATTGCAGGGGAAGGACCGCCACTCCTGCTCCTTCATGGATTTCCAGAAACCAAAGCCATTTGGCATCTTGTTGCTCCAGAACTGACAAAACACTTCACAATTGTTGCAACTGATCTTCGGGGATATGGCGCCTCATCAAAACCACCTGGTCAGTCGAATCATTCCACCTATTCTAAAAGATCAATGGCCGCCGACCAAGCAAGTGTTATGAAGCAACTTGGATTTGATCATTACTTTGTGTTAGGCCACGATCGTGGCGGAAGAGTAGGACACCGCTTAGCTGCTGATTTTCCTGATCAGGTTAAAAAACTCATGGTATTAGATATATCCCCCACACTAGCAATGTATGAACAAACCACTATGCAATTTGCGGGTGGTTATTGGCACTGGTTCTTTTTAATTCAAAAAGAACCTATTCCGGAAAGAATGATTGGAGCTGATGTAGATTTTTTCATGACCCAGTTTATGGGAGGTCGTCATGCTGGACTTAGGATCTTTGATCCAGCATGCTGGCAAGAATATCTCGAGGCAATGAAACAACCCGAATGTTTGCATGCAATGTGCGAGGATTATCGTGCTTCTTTTACTATTGACTTAGAACATGATCGAATAGATATTGCTAAAGGATTTAAGCTCCCCATGCCAATGAAAGTGATGTGGGGAAAACACGGCCAAGTAAATGCATGCTTTAGCCCCATCAAAGATTGGGAACGTGTAGCTAATCACGTCTTTGGAAATACTGTAGATTGTGGGCATTACATTCCAGAAGAAATGCCAAATATTGTTATTAAAGAAGCGATTGATTTCTTCAAGTGATATTAGCTAATTACTGCTTATGCCTCTAGGCAAGCCAACCACTTTGCAGCATCTAAGATTTCGATATCTGGAAGACTTTCTTCCTGCTTAAGATTCAAGACCAGTTGAATAGCTTGCGCCTGTGGAAATTGTGAAGCAAACCTAATTAAAGCGTTATGCGGCTTACAATCACTGCGTTTTACCTCAATCAGTTGCGTCAGTTCTCCTGCATGACTTAAGGCAAAATCAACCTCAGCACCATCTTTAGTTCTTACATAATGTAATCCAACATCACTGCCTTGGCTATCTCTTAAGAATTCTATCTTTTTAAGAAGCATCGTAGCAACAGCATTTTCTAACTTAACGCCAGGACTACCTTTGACTAAACCAGTATCAAAAAAATATACTTTTGGCGATTTCAAAATAGCCCTGGCAATATTTTTATGATAAGGCGGGATGGTAAATACGATAAACAAAGCTTTTAAAACTTCTAAATAATTCTTTAATGTCATTGGGGAGACTGCTAAATCTCGAGCAATTGATGCAAGCGACAAAGGTGATCCCACCCTTTCACGTAAAACCTCAACAAATAGTCGCATCGTATTAATTTCTTGCAATCTTGAAAATTCTAAAACATCTTCTCGAATCAAGTCTGTGAAATACTGCACACGCCATCTATCGGCATGAATTGGTTCACTTGCCAAACAAGGCTCTGGAAATCCACCCCGAACCATCAACTGTTCTAAAGCAAGTTTTGCCGTCATCCCTTCTTTTTCAACTAATTCTCTGACAGAGATGGGATGTAACCTGAGTGAAAAGTACCGTCCAGCTAAGGATTCTCCAGACTGTCTCAATGTATCCATGCGAGCACTACCAGTGACTAATAAAGCTTGGTTATTTTGAAGTCCGACTATGACTCCTTTTAGCCACTTTTTCCAATGAGGCATCTTATGAATTTCATCCATAACCAACAAGTCTGACTGACTGCTCCAAGATTGCTTTTGGAGAATACTGCGGTCTCCTAAAATATCCCAATTTAGGTATTGTGGATGTTTAAATCTCGACATGATTTGCTGGCTAAGCGTGGTTTTACCTACTTGCCTAGGCCCCGTTAAGACAACGACTTTATTGGCTAAGTCATTTAGAATGATCTGATCAAGATATCTTTGCATACGACTATTATATAACGCTATATACAATAGTCGCGACTTTTTAATAATATACTATATGATAGTCAAAGAATAATAAAAAGATAAGGGATTTCAATAATCAAACTTATGTTTAAGCGCTACGCTATCACTATCAAAATGCTGAGTGCACAAATTGGCGCTTTGCTAGGATTTTCTACCTATGCTGTTTGCTTAACCACTCTGCAACATGAATGGCAATTGAGCAACTTTGAGGCAGGTTTAATCGCCAGTTCGTTTTTCTTAGGCTATGTACTTTTTGTCCCACTTTCAACAGTCCTAACCGACCGTATCGATTCTCGAAAGGTCTATCTGATAGGGTCACTTCTAGCTATCATCGGACTCAGCGGTATGGGTTTTCTGGCGCGAGGTTTTTATACTGCGTCATTCTTTATGCTCATACAAGGCGCAGGACTGGCTGGAACATACATGCCTGGCCTCAAAGTGATCTCAGACCGAGTTCAAACAGGAGAAATCACAAGACATATTTCTTTTTATACTGCTTTCTTTGGATTAGGCACTGGATTGTCATTTTTAATTGCTGGGGTTTTACTCCACCACCTCAACTGGCAAAGTGCTTTTATATTTATTGCACTCGGTCCATTGAGCGCACTTTTAATTGTTGAGTTTTTGGTCAAACCAAACAACAAAAAATCAAGCTTTAAAGATTTGGCCCTCTCTTGGAATGATGTCTTACCCATCAAAAAGTGGAAGGAAGTTTTAGAAAATAAGAAAGCGGCATTTTTTATTCTAGGATATACAGTGCATAGCCTAGAACTATTTGCTTCTCGTAACTGGCTAGTGGCTTATTTTGTATTTTGCGCAGCATTTAGTGGCCAACAATTTCTTCTATCAGCAACAGAGCTTGCCGCTATTATTAATTTATTTGGTGTGCCTGCTTCAATTATCGGAAATGAAATCGCCCTCAAAATAGGTCGAAGACAGTGGGTTAATATTGTGATGCTCACCAGCGCTTGCATTGGTATTCTTTTAGGATACTCTTCACAATTTAATTGGTGGTTAATTATCACTCTTGCCGCCTTACATGCTTCATTTATTGCAGCGGATTCAGGAACTTTAACAGCTGGCCTAGTCACTAGCTCAAATGAAAATATTAAAGGTGCCGCAATGGGACTACATTCTTTAATGGGGTTTGGCGGTGGACTGCTAGGCCCAGCTATTTTCGGCTTTGCTCTTGATTTAAATGGCTCAAATCAGATACCCATGTCTTGGACTTGGGCTTACTTTGCTATCGTCATTTGGAGCTTCATCTTTGTAATTTACGCCAATATCAGGCCTGAAAAATCAGTCCATACGCAATAGCTTGCCCTAAAAAAGATATCTATAAAGTCTTAATATAAATATAAACTTAAGCCATAGGCTAGGCTAGCAATTATCGCAGTGACAGGAATGGTAAATATCCAGGCCCACACAATATTTTTAGCAATACCCCAACGAACACCACTGACATGTTGAGTTGATCCAACACCAATAATAGCCCCAGTAATCGTATGAGTAGTTGAAACCGGAATCCCTAAAGCTGATGCAAGAAATAAGGTAATGGCACCACCTGTTTCAGCACAAAATCCCCCGACAGGTTTTAACTTAGTTAACCGCTGTCCCATCGTCTTGACAATTCTCCATCCGCCAAATAATGTGCCACAAGCAATTGCTAAATAACAAGAAAGAATCACTAAATAACCTGGCGATGCACTATCTGCTGTGAGATACCCTGAAGAAATCAAAATTAACCAAATAATCCCAATCGTCTTCTGCGAATCATTGCCACCATGTCCTAGACTATAGGCGCCTGAGGAGATGATCTGAAGACCACGAAATAATCTATCAGTTGATGACGGTGATTTATGCTTAAAAATATGCGACACAATGACCAAAATAATCGAACCTAATAAAAAACCCAACAGTGGGGACAATACAATAAATAACAATGTTTTAAGTATCCCGCCCCACACTAAAGCTCCGAGCCCAGCTTTAGGAATAGTTGCCCCAATCAGACCCCCAATTAAGGCATGAGAAGAACTTGAAGGTATCCCATAAAACCAGGTAATGAAATTCCAAGTAATTGCCCCAACTAAGGCACCGAAAAGCACATGAAGATCCACAACAACTGGATTAACAATACCCTTGCCTACTGTTGCGGCAACGCTCAAATGAAAAATCAACAGGGCTAAGAGGTTAAATACAGCTGCAAAAGCGACTGCCTGATTAGGCTTTAAAACTCCCGTAGAAACAATGGTTGCTATCGAATTGGCTGCATCATGAAACCCATTCATAAAATCAAAAGCTAAGGCTAAAAAAATCAGCAGCCCAACAATCCAAAGAGATTCTGTGTTCATTATGAGTTTTCTAACACGATACCTTCAATAATATTTGCAACATCTTCACAAATATCCGTTACCGTCTCTAATAACTCATAAATCGCTTTTAACTTAATTAACTCTTTTACATCTTGATAGTCCCTAAAGAGGCTACTCATCGCGGAGCGCATAATGCGGTCTGAATCGGATTCAATAATATCGATTTCTTCACATGTTTTAAGAATGGCTTCAGCAGTTGGACCATCACTTGTATGGGGTAATAATGAGATAGCGTACTTAACTCTTTCACAGGCTCTGACACATAGTTCAGTCAAGCGCCTAATATCATCGTTAATCTTATTCACGTCATAGAGCATTAATACTTCAGCGGTGTCTTGAATCGAATCTGCTATATCATCCATCGTATTAATCAACGCATGGATTTGTTCGCGGTCGATAGGCGTTATAAAGGTTTTATGTAATACCCTATTGACCTCTCGAGTAACACGATCAGCTGAATGCTCAGCTGAATTGATTTTTGCGATGTTAGCTTCTCGGGTCGAGCTATCGGCATAGTTGTCTATTAATTCAGATAAGCCTTTGGCAGTTTTAACAATATATTCAGCATGTTCATCAAAAAGCTTAAAAAAATTATCATTTCTAGGTAGGAATCTTTTGAAAAACATCGCTTATTCTCCGATTTTCACAATTTTGTAATGATATTGTAACAATGATGCGATTATGTCCGATATTCGGAAAGGGAAAGAACACATTTAAGGTTAAGTGATCCTAATGAGTGATTTTGAATGAACTAACCTTCCTCATACTTAATATGAAGATTTAAGGAGATCAATTAAGGATCTTCACTATCCCTAAAAGTACACAAAAACTATACAACGCATAGATTCATACTGATTAGGCTTTAATTCGTTTGTACGATTCAAAATAACGTAATATTAGAAATCTATTTAAGAAAATCCATATTTAATTATGTCTGGAGATAAGAATTGAGCCATATTATTAGTACTACCCAACATCGAGTGTTGCATCTTGAGATTTCTAGAAGAGATAAAAAAAATGCCCTCGATAAAGAGATGTATTTTTCGCTTGCCCAGCAAATTCAAATAGCCGACTCAAATCCTGATATTGCCGTTGTTTTAATTAAAGGCCAAGAGGATCTCTTTACATCAGGAAATGATATTAAGGATTTCTTAAACCGAGATCCTAATGCTGAATCACCTGCAGTGATTTTCTTAAGAGCAATCTCTCAATTTAAAAAGCCCCTCATCGCAGCTGTCGGTGGCGATGCTATTGGCATTGGTACGACAATGCTTATGCATTGTGATCTAGTCGTGGCCTCAGATAACGCTCGCTTTCAACTGCCTTTCGTTAATCTTGGACTCTGCCCTGAAGCTGCATCTAGCTTTCTACTCCCACAGTTAGCCGGTAACCGACTTGCAAGCCAATTACTCATGCTAGGTGATTTTTTTGACGCACCAACTGCTTTAAGAGCTGGCATTATTAACTTTCATTATCCTATGGGTGATTTTTTACAAGAAGCCGAAAAAATCACACTCAAATTAGCAAATAAACCTCCAGAAGCCCTTAAAACGACAAAATCACTCATGAAAGAGGTACATCAAGAGCAGATATTAAGCATTATGAAAAAGGAATTAGACCACTTTGGTCGACTACTCACCACGCCTGCTTCAAAAGAGATATTTACGGCTTTCCTAGAAAAAAGAGCCCCAGATATGTCTAAGGTACTTAGCTAAGAAAATACGAATACCTAAAATTGTCGGTCATAAGAACAATAAAGGACTTAAATACTCATGTATAGCCATGATCTAATTCAACAGCCTTTCGGTTTGCTAACAGATTTAATTGAATGTCATGCCCGTGAGCAACCCCATAAAATTGCTCTTGTGGATGAACAAAGAACTATCACTTTTTTTAACTTAAATCAAAAAATTAATCAGTTCGCCAATCGACTTCTTGAGGAACATTTACCCCCTCAATCAGTTATCGCTATTTGCGCCTTAAATTCGATTGAATATGTAATCGCGTTTTTTGGAAGTTTGAAAGCGGGTATGGCTATTGCACCATTAGCCCCCTCTTCATCAGTTTTAGGAATAACGGGAATGCTCAATAATGCTCAGGCGAGATTCATCTTTACAGATGAATCTACGAGTGAGCTTATTCATTTAGCAAAAGATGAACAAAAAGCTAAACGAATTTCAATGAGTAGCGCTTCTTTTGAAGAATGGTTAAGTACAAACAAAGAAAGTGTCTCAATTCCAATTGAGGCCCATTGGCCATTTAATTTGATATATTCCTCAGGCACAACCGGTGATCCTAAAGGTATCGTTCAGCCCCATTCTATGCGCTGGGCACATGCTCAAAGAGGATTAAGTTTTAATTACAATCAACAGTCTGTTGTCTTAATCTCTATACCACTCTACTCTAATACAACCCTCGTTTGCTTTCTTCCAGGTATTGCACTTGGCGGCACAATTGTGATGATGAAAAAATTTAATGTGCTTGATTTTTTAAAGCTTTCACAGGAACATCGTACAACTCACACCATGTTAGTACCCGTTCAATATCAACGTATCATGGCTTGCCCAGAATTTCTAGAATATGATTTATCAAGTTATCAGCAGAAATTTTCAACAAGCTCACCGTTTTCTGCAGCACTTAAACAAGACGTTCTGAATCGCTGGCCAGGAAATTTAACAGAGTATTACGGTATGACTGAGGGTGGTGGCACATTGATTTTACATGCCTCACAATTCCCTCACAAATTACACACAGTTGGTCAACCCGCATCCACTAGCGATATCCGCCTCATCGATGAGGCCGGCAATGAAATTGCTAAAGATCAAATTGGTGAGGTCGTTGGACGATCTCCTGCAATGATGAGTGAATATTACCGTGAACCCTCTAAAAGTAAATCCGCTGAGTGGTATAGCAAGGAAGGATTACGATTTATTCGAACGGGTGATATTGGCCGCTTTGACGAGGATGGTTTCTTAATTCTCATGGACCGCAAAAAAGATATGATTATCTCCGGCGGATTTAATATCTATCCAAGTGATATTGAAGGTGTTTTGGTTTCTCATCCCAATGTTCTAGAAGCAGCTGTAGTGGGTGTTAAATCAGATCAATGGGGGGAGAGCCCTGTGGCCTTTGTAGTACTTCATGAGTTAAAGTCTTCTTCTCAAATCAGTGCTGAGGAACTTCTTTCATGGACTAACCAACAATTAGGAAAAACACAAAGACTTGTGGATCTCAAAATTCTTACAGCCTTGCCACGAAGTCATATCGGTAAAGTCCTTAAACGAGATCTCAGAAATAATTGGGAATCTCATCCAAATACAAGCCCTCTGGAAGAATAAAGAATGCGTGAATTTAAATTCGAGAATAGAACTGCTGTGATCACCGGAGCAGCAAGCGGTATAGGTTTAGAGCTGGCAAAAAGAGCTGCTCATGAAAATATGAATTTAGTTCTTGCCGATATTGAGGAAAGTAAACTCCAAGATGCTATTGCACAAATTGAAATAAATCCTAATCGAGTTACAAGCATCAAAATTGATGTCAGTCTTGAAGAAGATATCAAGAAGCTAGCTGATCTGGCCTTCAAACAATTTGGCGGAGTTCATCTTCTTTGCAATAATGCTGGAGTAGGAATGAACCGAACCACCTGGGATCATTCACATGCAGATTGGCAGTGGGTGCTTGGTGTTAACTTATTTAGCGTTACACATGCAATCCGTCATTTTGTCCCCCGAATGCTCAATCAAGCTGAATCCAGCCACATTGTCAACACAGCATCCGTTGCAGGATTATTAAGCACTTCAGGCATGTCAGCCTATAACGCCAGTAAGCATGGCGTAGTAACAATTAGTGAAACTTTGTATCATGAACTTCAATCCTTAAATAGCCTCATCGGCATATCGGTTCTCTGCCCTGCCTGGGTCACCACTGGTATCCATACCTCTCACCGTAATCGTCCCGATCGTTTTGGAATTCACGCCTCACCACCAGAAGGTTTATCGAGCAGCTATGAGGACCGTATGGGAAAAGCAGTTCATTCAGGCAGATTATCTGCAAAGGATATGGCGTTAGCTGTTTTTGAGGCTGTTAAAGAAAATCAATTCTATGTCATACCGCACCGTAAAATTAATCACGCTATCGAACTCAGAATGAAAGATGTTCTTGAACTTCGAAATCCAACCCCATTAGAGTAAAGAGAAAATGTATGCACGCTATCGTTTGTGAAGCTTTTGGCCCCATTAATCAACTCAAACTTCAAGAAGTCCCAGATCCTGTTCTTAAATCTTCAGATGTCATTATTGATGTTGGCGCAGCCTCAGTTAATTTTCCAGATGCCTTAATCGTCCAAGGTCTTTATCAAAATAAACCCCCTTTTCCGTTCTCTCCAGGACATGAACTTGCGGGAATTATTTCTGAAGTAGGTGCTGATGTTTTGGGATTTAAAGTCGGTGACAGAGTAGTTGCAATTCCTGGTATAGGTGGCTTTGCCGAAAAAGTCATGGTAAATGGGTCGCGCGTATTTCCCTTAACACCTAAGATGAGCATGGAAGAAGGTGCAGCACTGGCATTAACTTATGGCACATCACTTCACGCCTTGCAAAATATTGCCAAACTGCAACGCGGTGAAACACTTCTTGTCCTGGGCGCTTCTGGAGGCGTAGGAGCTGCTGCAATTGAGCTAGGAAAAATTATGGGCGCAAAAGTCATTGCCGCTGCATCAACTCAAGAAAAATTAGAATTTTGTAAAAATTTAGGCGCCGATATACTTTTAAACTATGACACTGATGATTTAAAAACAGTCGTCAAAGAAGCTACACTTGGCAAAGGCTGTGATGTGGTTTACGACGCTGTTGGCGGTAAATATAGTGAACCCGCAATGCGTTCATTAGGATGGCGCGGTCGTTTTTTAGTTGTTGGTTTTGCTGCAGGTGAAATCCCTAAAATCCCACTCAATTTAGCACTCTTGTCTGAACGAAGTATTCTGGGCGTTTTTTGGGGCGACTGGGTCAGACGGAATCCAGAAGGCCACCTTCAGAATATGGAATTGCTCACTGGATGGTTTGAATCCAAAGCATTAAAACCTGTCATCAGTGCACGTTTTGACCTTGAGCACACTGTCCAAGCTATTGAACACTTAGCCTCTCGAAAAGCAATGGGCAAAGTGGTAGTCAATATTAACCCTCATATTCAATAAAGAAATAACGCAATACTTTAAAGTGTAAGAAATCCCCCCCATTACAATTATTAAACGTTTAGAGGAGTAGTTATGAGTAGTACTCATTATGAAGTCAAGGGAAATACCGCTGTTATTACCTTAAATAACCCGCCAGTTAATGGTCTTGGCTATGATCTTAGAGCATCAATTGCTGCGAATGTAGCAGAGGCCAATCAAGATACATCTATCGAAGCCATCGTTATTACTGGCACCGATCGTGCCTTTTCTGGAGGCGCTGATATCCGTGAATTCGGCTCACCTAAATCTTTTGCTGAACCTAATTTGTCGAGTGTCATTAAGCTTCTCGAAAACAGTAGCAAACCTGTAATTGCAGCGATTGGTGGCGTATGTATGGGGGGTGGTCTTGAACTTGCTTTAGGTGCCCATTATCGTGTTGCCCTACCTACCGCTTCTCTAGCCCTTCCCGAAATTAAATTAGGCCTCATGCCAGGTGCAGGTGGTACACAACGCTTTCCACGAGTCGTTGGACTAGAGCATGCGCTAAATTTCATTCTATCTGGTAACACTATGCCAGCAATTGCTTTTAAAGGGACTGCACTCATTGATGAGTATATTGAAGGTGATATCGTCAGTGGTGCTATTACTTTTGCCAAGCGCGTCATTACTGAAAAGATGCCACTGAAAAAAATCCGGGATTTGACAGTCGAGTACCCTAACTATGAAGGATTTTTAGACTATGCTCTCAATACGGTCAAAACTGTAGCGCCAGCATACCCTGCACCATCGAAAGTCGTTGATGCTTTAACAGCAGCGGTTAGCCTACCATTTGACGCAGGTATGAAAGTTGAGCGAGATGCTTTTTTAGAACTGATGGGCACCGCAGTCTCACGTTCAATGCGCCATGCCTTCTTGGCTGAAAGAGCTTGCGCCAAAATTCCTGACATCCCAGATGACACTCCGACGCGTTCCATTGCAACTGTGGGTGTAGTGGGCGCAGGAACTATGGGTGGCGGAATTAGTATGAACTTCCTCAATGCAGGTATTCCAGTGACTCTCCTAGAGACCAAACAAGAAGCACTTGATAAGGGTGTAGCTACCATTCGTAAAAATTACGAAAACACAATGAAAAAAGGTAAGCTCTCTCTTGAGGAACTCGAAAAGAGAATGTCCCTTTTAACAACGACACTGTCTTACGATGATTTCAAAGATGTAGACCTTATCATTGAAGCTGTGTTTGAAGAAATGAGCGTTAAAGAAACAGTCTTTAAGTCATTAGATAAGGTCGCAAAACCTGGAGCAATTCTGGCGAGCAACACGTCAACACTTGATGTTAATCAGATTGCATCATTCACCACACGCCCAAAAGACGTCATTGGAACACACTTTTTTAGCCCAGCTAATGTCATGAAATTACTTGAAGTCGTTCGTGGTAAAGAAACCAGTAAAGATGTTCTGGCCTCAATTATGAAACTGTCCAAGAAGATCAAAAAGACTGCCGTTGTATCAGGCGTTTGTGATGGTTTTATTGGTAACCGCATGCTTGAGCATTATGTCAGAATGGCAGGTCTTTTATTAGAACAAGGTGCTACTCCCCCACAGGTCGATAAAGCGATGGAAAAATGGGGCATGATTATGGGCCCCTTTAGGATGGGCGATCTTGCGGGCAACGATATTGGTTGGGCTATACGTAAAAGACGTTATATCCAAAAACCACATATTCGTTATGCTAAATTTGCTGACGTCATTTGCGAGCAAGGTCGCTATGGCCAAAAAACAGGCAAAGGTTGGTACTTATATGAGGCTGGCAATCGCAAACCCATACCTGACCCAGAGTTAGATCAATTACTCATTACTTACCGTAAAGAAAAAGGGATTACGCCACGTAAAATATCTGATGAAGAAATCGTCCAATTTCTAATCTACGCACTAGTCAACGAAGCAGCTCGTATTCTTGAAGAAGGTATAGCACTTCGAGCCTCTGATGTTGATATTGTTTATTTAACTGGCTATGGCTTTCCGATATTTAGAGGAGGTCCAATGCGATATGCCGATGAGGTAGGCCTCTACCAAGTAGCCCAAAAAATGTCTGATTTCAAAGTAGTGACAGGGGATAATTTTTGGGAACCAGCAGATTTGATTAAACGACTTATTGCCGAAGGAAAATCGTTTACCTAAAACATCCTCGTTAATGATGATTTAACACAAGACACAATCAATTTTATTGGAGATTTAAATGACTGAAGCCGTAATCGTATCCACAGCAAGAACTGGCCTTGCAAAGTCATGGAAGGGTTCTTTTAATATGACTCATGGTGCAAGCCTAGGTGGTCATGTTGTTCAACATGCAGTTAGTCGGGCAGGTATTGATCCTGCTGAAGTTGAAGATGTCATTATGGGTTGCGCCTACCCTGAAGGAGCGACTGGGGCGAATATTGCAAGACAGATTGCTATAAAAGCAGGTCTTCCAGTGACCGCAGCTGGTGTCACCATTAACCGTTTTTGTTCGTCTGGCTTGCAAGCCATTGCAATGGCTGCACATAGTGTGATTGTTGATCAGTCACCTATCATGGTTGCTGGTGGCGTTGAGTCGATCTCTTGCCTTCAGCAGCATGTCAATCAACATATGCTCAAAGACCCAGATTTGATTGCGCAAAAACCTGAGCTTTATTGGTCCATGCTGCAAACTGCTGAACAAGTTGCTAAGCGTTACAACATTGCTAAAGAAATCCAAGATGAATATGGAGTTCGAAGCCAATTACGCGCAGCAGCTGCAAGAGATCAAGGTCTCTTTGATCAAGAAATTGTGCCAATGAAAGTGACTATGGGTGTTGCCGACCCAACGACAAACCGAATCACGACCAAAGAGGTGATTATTACGCAGGATGAGGGAATTCGTCCAGATACCAATCTAGCAGGTGTATCTAAGATTCGTTCTGCACTTCCAGGTGGGGTTATCACAGCTGGTAATGCCAGTCAGTTTTCGGACGGTGCTTCAGCATGCGTGGTGATGAATGGCAAACTCGCTGAAAAAAGAGGTATTACTCCACTAGGGATCTTTAGAGGCTTTGCAGTAGCTGGATGCGAGCCGGATGAAATGGGGATAGGCCCAATCTTTGCTATCCCGCGTCTACTTGATAGAGCAGGACTCAAAGTATCGGACATTGGCTTATGGGAACTGAATGAAGCTTTTGCGGTTCAAGTCATCTATTGTCGTGATAAATTAGGTATTCCAGATGAGTTACTCAACGTCAATGGAGGTGCTATTGCAGTTGGACACCCTTTCGGTGTTACTGGCGCTCGTTTAGTTGGGCATTCTTTAATTGAAGGAAAACGACGCGGCGCAAAGTATGTAGTCGTTACCATGTGTATTGGCGGTGGCCAGGGAGCTGCTGGTTTATTTGAAGTCTGTTAACTGAGATCGTATAGATCTAGAAAATACCTATGAGCATTAAACAACTTTTTGACTTATCCAACAAAACTGCCTTAATTACAGGTGGATCTCGAGGACTTGGATTACAAATTGCCCAAGCTCTTGGTGAGATGGGTGCAACTTTAGCCTTAGTCGCAAGAAAAAAAGATGAGCTCACGCAAGCACAAAATCATTTAAAGCTTCTAGGTATTTCTTCCTTCATCATTGTGGCCGATTTACAAGATGAAACAGTTTTTACACCAATCGTTACTCAAGCAATGAGCGATCTTGGGCACATTGATATTCTTGTGAATAACGCCGGCGCAACATGGGGAGCTCCAGCTGAAGATTACCCTGCCTCAGCTTGGCATAAATTAATGAACCTCAATATCAACGCGATGTTTTTTATGAGTCAAGCAGTTGCAAAGGTATCAATGATTCCTCGTCAATATGGAAAAATTATTAATGTAGCTTCTGTAGCAGGCTTAAGAGGTAATCCCTCAGCAATGCAAACGATTGGCTACAATACTTCTAAGGGTGCTGCGGTTAATCACACTCGCGCGCTTGCTGCAGAGTGGGGTAAATATAACATTAATGTTAATGCAATTTGCCCAGGCTTTTTTCCATCCAAAATGACTAAGGGTCTTTTAGAAAAAATGGAAGAAAGTATTATTCGAAAAACTCCTATGGGGCGACTAGGCGGAGATGAAGACCTGATGGGAGCAGCAGTTTACTTAGCCTCCGAGGCATCACGTCATGTGACAGGACAATATATTGCTGTCGATGGTGGCTCCTGCATCTGCTAAATATATCCGGCTTTATCTGACAGCATTTAAAAAGTATACTCATCTTAATTAAAAGAGAAATCCATGACCACATTAAATCAACAAATTATTGTTAAAAGTTTTCCAACGGGATGGATCACTGAAGATAATTTCTCACTCATCAGCTCCCCTATTCCTAGCATTAAAAATGGCCAAGTCCTCATTAAGAATGACTGGCTATCCCTTGATCCATATATGAGAGGTAGACTATCGAACGCCAAATCATATGCAAAAGGAGTAGAAATTGGCCAAGTCATGGTGGGGGGTACAGTAGGAACTGTCATTGAAAGTCTTTCACCTAAATTCAAAGTGGGTGATCAAGTTGCTGGAAGCACAGGTTGGCAGTTGTATGCAGTTGCAGAAGATATAGCTATTAGAAAAATTGACACATCTAAAGTACCTTCTAGCGCTCATTTGGGCCCCATTGGCATGCCTGGTGTGACAGCATGGAAAGGCTTAATCGTCATATGTGACCCCAAACCGGGTGAGACAGTCGTTGTTGATGCTGCTACTGGTGCAGTTGGCAGTGTCGTAGGTCAACTTGCAAAAGCACGCGGATGCCGAGTCGTCGGTATTGCTGGTGGGAAAGCAAAATGTGATTACGCTATCAATGAATTAAACTTAGACGCCTGTATAGATCATAAAAGCCCAAACTTTCAAGACGACATCAAAGCGGCATTACCGCAAGGTATCGATTGTTTATATGAAAATGTTGGCGGCATGGTCTTTGATACCCTCTTATCACTCATGAATCCCTTTGCACGCATTGCAGTCTGTGGGCTGGTTTCTGAATATAACGTTGAACCCTACTCATATACAAATGTCAGGTCCATCTTAATCAATCGCCTCAAAATTCAGGGATTTATTGTCAACGATGATCAAAGTAATATTCCAGGAATTATGAAATCTCTATATGAGGAACTTGTAAATGGTCGCCTCAAATATAAAGAAACTATTGCTCATGGTTTAGAAAATGCACCCAAAGCACTCATTGGCCTTCTGAAGGGTGAAAACTTTGGTAAACAATTAGTCAAACTTTCTTAATCCTATGATGTCATTTGATGGAACTAGACCCATATCAAAGGAACATCAGTTCCCCGTTGAAAATTTATTAGAGTGGCTATCTAAGAATTTAGAAGACTATAAAGCTGATCAAAAAATTGATTTGGTGCAATTTAAAGGGGGCCAGTCTAATCCTACTTTTCTTGTGCAATATGGCAATCGTCAGTTTGTGATGCGTCGTAAACCCCCAGGGAAATTACTCCCTAGTGCCCATGCAATTGATCGTGAATACAAAGTCATTAGCGCACTTTCAAAAGTTAATTTTCCTGTAGCCAAGCCATTAGGCTATTGCGCTGATATCGAAGTGATTGGCTCTGAATTTTATTTAATGGACTATGTCCAAGGTCGTGTCTTTTGGGATCCACGACTCCCCGAACTCGATAATACCTCACGACTTGAGATTCATCGTGAAGTGAACCAAGTCATTGCAACGATGCACCGCTTAATACCAACTGAGATAGGACTTGGTGATTACGGTAAACCGAGTAATTATGTATCTCGTCAAATCGATCGCTGGACTAAACAATATAGGGCCTCAGAAACAGAATCTATTGAAGCGATGAATTTACTGATCGATTGGCTTCCTCAAAATATTCCACAGGGTGATGACACACGCCTTGTTCATGGGGACTTTCGTTTAGATAATATGATTATTCACCCCACAGAAGCAAAAGTTTTAGCCGTCCTTGATTGGGAGTTATCAACGCTGGGTCACCCTCTTGCTGATTTTGCTTATCATGTCATGGTATGGCGTGTACAACCAGAACTATTTAGAGGTCTTCAAGGTGCCTCCCTAAAAGCTCTAAATATTCCTACCGAAGAAGAGTATGTAAAACTTTACTTTGAACGAACTGGCTTTGAACGAATTGCTCAAAAGGATTGGGATTTCTATATTATTTTTAATATGTTCCGACTTGCTGCAATTTTACAAGGGGTCATGGCAAGGGCTCTGCAAGGTAATGCTTCAAGCGATCAAGCTATTGATTCCGGAAAAAGAGCAAAACCATTAGCTGCAATTGCTTGGAAACAAGTTGAACAATTAATAGCTAGAGGAAATTCTTAAAGCACCTCCACTTGATAAACTAAAAATACCATCGGGTTAGCGACTGAGCTACGCAAGCTGGTTTATCTTGTCCCTCAATATCGATGGTCACCACCCATTGCACTTGTATGCCGCCCTCAATCTCGTCCAAAGACTCTAAGGTATAGCGTGCCCTAATCTTACTGTTAACCTTCACAGGAGATGGAAAACGGATTTTATTCGCACCATAGTTAATAATCATTTTCGAAAACTCATTGGAATAACACTTATCAGAAAAATTAGCTATGAGTGATAGCGTTAAATATCCATGTGCAATAGTTGTTCCATAAGGAGATTCTTTTTTTGCTCTTTCTGGATCAATATGAATCCACTGGTGATCTCCGGTGGCATCTGCAAAGGTATTAATTCTTTCCTGTGTAATCTCTAGCCAATCAGAAATACCAATCTCTTGACCTAGCGCATTTTTAACCGATTGAATATCTTTGAAAATTGTCTTATAAGCCATCTTTTGTCTTTCTCCCACTTCATTCTTATTCAATCGTATCAAACAATTACTTTAACAAAGGTATGAAGCAGATTTCAAATTAGAAGAAGCAAACTTATTGAGTGGCTTAATCTTGATAGGTGTTTTTTTACTTTGGAAAAATAAACACCAATAAACAATCAAGCTGCCTAGAATAAAATCAGCTCTTAATTATCATTAATGATTAAGACCACCGTAGACTAATGCATTGACTCTCTCACGATATTCTTTACGGAGTTCGCCAGGTGCAGCAGCCATCATCACAACAACTAATTTCTCTTTGGGATCAACCCAAAAGATAGTCCCATTCGCCCCATTCCAAGTGTAGTCGCCAATATTGCCATTGGATGCAGATAAACCTTTTTCTTTTCTCACGGCAACTCCTAAACCAAAACCATAACCCACACGCCCAGGTTCAGTGATACCTACATTATTTTTAATCGTATTACCTAAATGATCTGAAGTCATTAAAGCGACAGTTTCTGGACCCAAAATTCTCTGACCATCTAAGCTGCCACCATTGAGCAGCATTTGCCCAAAACGAATATAGTCTCCAGCCGTACTATAAGCACATGATCCCGCACAATCAAAGTATACTTTTTTACCGTAAATTGGAATTGATTGATTCTTTCCAGTAATTGGGTCTATATCTAGCGGTTGAGCTAACCGTGCTTTAACTGATTCACTAAGACTAAAGCTTGTATCTTTCATACCCAAACGAGACCATATCCGCTCATTCAAAATATCATTCAAACGTTTACCTGCTATCTTCTCTTGAACTAAACCGAGTACATCAATCCCAAAACCATAATCCCAAGTTGTCCCAGGTTCAAAGAGAAGGGGTGTGGATGCCAATTTATCTAAAAATTCTTTTGAGTTATATTGTGTAGCAGCGTCAACTGATGAGCCTGGAAATAACTTATGAACCGGCGTCGCCCCACGACCTCCATAAGTTAATCCGTTCGTGTGACGCATTAGATCTTGAATGGTGATTGGCTGAATAACAGGAACGGGCGTAATGTTACCATTCTCAACCTTGCCAACAGTCATGTTTTTAAACTCCGGAAACCACTGATAAACAGGTGCGCTAAGTTGCAACTTACCCTCTTCATAAAAAGTAAGGGCTCCTGCAGCTGCCATTACTTTAGTCATTGACGCAAGGTTAAAAATAGCATCTTTAGTCATTGGTATGTTTTTATTTTTATCTAAATAACCGTAGTTCTTATAGATAATTAACTTTCCATTTTTAGCTACCGCAAATACGGCACCTGGCATACGATTTTTTTGAATTTCCTGTTCAAAAAATTGATCAATTAATTTGACTGATCCGGGATTGAACCCTTGTGAGTTAGGTGATGCCTCTGGAAGTGGCGCAGAAAAAATAAATGATGTAAAACCACTTAAAAGAATTCCGAATGTGAAGTTGGTGTATTTCAAGTGATTTTCCTTTTATGATTTGAATTTATTATTTTAATATTTGACTCATCTTATCTGAAATGACCTCATTAGTTGATTGCTTTTAAGAACCCCCTATCACCAGTCAGTTTCTTTTCTTGGAGATGATGTAATTCGATGAATAGTAATGTCAGCGCCATTGAATTCTTCCTCAGGTGTGAGCTTAAGACCCATCATTTTTTTAAGCGCACCGTACACGATCAAACCACCAAGTCCCGCAATCACTACCCCCATGATTGTCCCGATGACTTGAGCTGACAATGAAATTCCACCTAGGCCACCAAGAGATTTTTGGCCAAATATGCCGGCGGCGATACCGCCCCATAGACCACATAAACCATGAAGGGGCCAAACCCCCAAGACATCATCAATTTTCCAACGATTCTGCTCTAAGGTAAACACCTTAACAAATAGAGCACCCGCAACTAACCCAACCACCAGAGCTCCTAGAGGATGCATGAGATCAGATCCAGCACAGACAGCTACAAGCCCAGCCAAAGGGCCGTTATAAGCAAAACCAGGATCATTCTTACCTACCCACCAAGCGGCTAAAGTTCCACCTACCATGGCCATTAAAGAATTAATCGCCACAAGACCACTCATCTTGTCTATCGTTTGGGCACTCATCACATTAAACCCAAACCAACCAACCGCTAAAGTCCACGCACCTAAAGCAAGAAATGGAATACTAGAAGGCGGATGAGCAGAAACCTTACCATCTCTACCATAACGACCATAACGAGCTCCTAATAAAAGAATTGCAGGCAAAGCGATCCAACCACCTACGGCGTGAACTACAACAGACCCTGCAAAATCATGAAACTCTTCACCACATAGAGCTTTAATCCAGGCTTGAATTCCGTAATGTTGATTCCAAGCAATCCCTTCAAAAAAAGGATAAATAAAACCAACTAAAATAAATGTGGCAATGAGTTGTGGATTAAATTTAGCACGCTCAGCAATACCCCCAGAAACAATTGCAGGTACTGCTGCTGCAAACGTTAATAAGAAAAAGAATTTGACGAGTTCAAAGCCGCTTTTGTGGGATAAAACACTAGCGGAATCCCAAAAACCAACTCCATAAGCAATGCCGTAACCAATAAAGAAGTAGGCAATAGTGGATACAGAAAAGTCTAAAAGTATTTTGACCAATGCATTGACTTGATTCTTTTCTCGAACTGTTCCAAGTTCTAAGAAGGCAAAACCAGCATGCATCGCAAGAACCATCGTTGCACCAAGCATAATAAAAAGTGCATCGACTGCAACTTTGATCTCTTCCATGAAGTCCTCTGTATTTTAATTATTTATATATAAAACTTTTACAACTAACCACAATTTAATGGGACAGAAATAGCAGTAATTTTTATAAATTATATAAGATTATGGGCAAGACAAAAAAGTCAAACTAAGGGTTTGTCCTTGGTAAGGCTAAGCTGATTTCAAATAGCCTCTGCGATAGACCAATCCTAGCTATTAAAATTAAGCACTTCTTGATAGGTGGATTGCTTCTATTCTTTTCTTTAACTCGGGGTAATTTTCAGACAACCTGTGAAAGTCGCGTAACTCTAAAACCAAAAAACGCGATGTCCGACGCGTCCTAATCGATGCATTACGTCTTTTATTTTCAATTAAACCCGCTTCACCAAACACTTCTCCTGTCCTGAGAACAACCGGAAATTTTGGCTTTGGTCGAATTTGTACTTCTACCTCACCATCTGCAATAAAGAAAATTGAGTCAGAAAAATCATTTTTCTTAACAACAACTGTTCGAGCCGGGAAAATTCGCGTTTTTAAACAACTAGCAATATCTGCAATGCAACTTGCATCTAAATTGGCAAACAGTGACAAATTAGAAATGATTTGCCAGGCCATTAGTTGCTGACGCCGTTTAATCTCTTCAGAAAAACCACTAGCAATAATACCCGCTGGCATAGCAAGCATCGCAATGCCTACTAGCATTGCAAAGGCTCCAAGAATCCTTCCAAAAAAAGTTATCGGAACCATATCGCCGTAACCAACAGTAGTCATTGTCACGACCCCCCACCACATTACTGCCGGAATACTCTTGAACACCTCTGGCTGAGCCGAGTTTTCAAGAAGGTATAACCCTGTCGAAAGCACAAAAACCATAATACCTAATGTAAATACGGTCGCAAAAAGCATTTGTCTTTGATTGCTAATCACTTTGAAGATCAGTTCAAGGCCAGGAATATATCTAACGAGTTTAAACAGGCCTACTATAAAAATATAACTTGTCCATCTCGACGCATCATCTGAGACAAGTAAAAAAATCAATGACACAACAACTACTAGATCGATAATTCCTAAAACCGAAAAGAAATATTCAATACGGTAATGATGACGTTCGATTTCTAATCGATCATCTTCATCTTCATCTTCATTTGTAATATGAGGATGAGTCTCTGGCGCAGTCCATAACCGGCAAATGTACTCCACAAAAAAAATGCCAAATAAAAAAGTTAATCCAATAATTTCTACTTGTGTGAGTTGATTTTTAACACTCAATAAACTATCCATCACGCACAAAGCTGCGCTAGTTATTACTGCTAGACATATTAGGATCGTTATCAGTTGATTAGCAAATCGAATCTTCGGCGCAATATTTTTTTCATACCCAATCGCATGAGATAAGGCAGGTAAAGCTCCATGCAAAATAAAGTAGATGCCCTGTCGTAGAGTCAGCTTAGTGGTTGGGAAACTATGATCCATGAACGATTTTAACTTTTTAAGGTAATGATTTGCAAATGGGTTCATTGAAAACTTGTTTAGAGAGTTTTTGAAAACCTATTACATAGGAATCATTTTATAAAATCTATAACCACTAATTTCATAATACGAAATTAGTGTACTTTTACCTCGTTGTTTAGCTATTTAAATTAAAGAAAATTAATGTATTTCCGATATTACATATAAGGCCTTTATTGTTTGTTGCCACTAATTTTCTTGTCACACCATGTTTTGACTAAATAAGTTTTTATTTAGTGATTGATCGTCTATAACCAAATATGCAAATATCCCAACTTTCCTCTTTGCTAAGCTACCAGGTAGCTAGCACGCAAAATTCGATTAACCAAATACAGACGCAATTAGCCACGAATCAAAAAATTCTTGATCCCGGATCTCAAGGAGTTGTCACTCGCCTCTCAGCCCAAGCATCAGCGTATTCATCGGCTTCATCTAACTTGACTCAAGGAAGTAATGTTCTATCCGTTGCACAAACCGCACTCACCCAAATATCAAGCATTATTCAACAGCTCCAGGGCTTAGCTACAAAAGCTAATACATCCACTTCATCGTCGACAGATTTAGCGGCACTTCAAGCTTCATTTAGATCATTAACGACCCAACTCACGAGTTTGGTTTCTAGCTCAGCGGTCAATGGTACAAATTTGTTATCCGCTGGTTCAATGCTTATTCAAACGGGAATTGATTACACCAGCAGCTCATCATTATCCGTTTCAGGAGTTAGCCTTGGTTCTTTAACCTCAGCTCTAGCGCTTCTCAATGTTTCAGCAACCTCTGGCATTGCCCTTTCATCCAGCAACGCTTTTTATCTTGCTTCGACTAGTTTTACCGGAAATTTTAGCGTTGGAGCTGCGGAAGCTATTAACGCATTAGGTTCAGCTTTAACTGTGATCTCAAGTGCTCAGTCATCAATCACGGCCAGCGCCTCTGGGTTGAGTATTCTTCAAACGAGTGTAACTAGTTTAAACTCAGCGCTTACATCTTCAGTCAATGCGATTCAATTGCCAGATCAGGCAGCTTTGCAAACCCAATTAACAGCACTCAATAATCAACAAAATATTGACTACTATTTAATTTCACAATTGAGCTCACAATATACAGCGCTACTCACTATTTTCCGTTAATTGACAAATACTCACAATAAGGCCCAATCCCCATAGGGTTTGTCTTAATCTAAGTAGCCGTTTTTATCGGTTACGATAGATATATAAAAAATAATTAAAATTGGGGACTCATATGGCAAGAATTGCTTATCCAGACTTGGATGCAAATCCTGAACTGCAGAAACTTACAGCTCAAATAGTTGCAGAAAGAGGCAAATTACATAACCTGTATCGTATGTTATTAAATAGCCCGCCTATCGCTCAGGGGTGGCTTAATTTATTAACGGCCATCCGGCAACAAAGTCTTTTGAATGGCCGTATCCGCGAACTGGTTATTATGCGTATCGCCGTTCTTAATAAAGCAGATTATGAGTTTCAAAGTCATACTCCATTTGCTTTAAAAGAAGGAATCTCACAAGATCAAATTGATGCAATTCAATCTTGGTCAAAATCACAACTTTTTGACTCAAAGGATCGCAGTGTTCTAGCTTATACAGACTCTATGACATTGGATGTTCATGTTCCAGACGCTATTTTTAATGAAGTAAATCAACATTTTGATGCAAGAGGCATGACCGAACTCACTGCCACCATAGCAGCTTATAACCTTGTTTCTAGATTTTTAGAAGCATTAGAGATTGACCCTGAACCTAAATAAGGAGTTAATGATGAAATCCAGATTGCTTGGTTTGTGTTTTAGCACATTGCTTATCTTTCAATACGGACTGTCTTCTGCTCAGGGTGTCTATCCTGATAGAACCGTTCGCTTAATAGTCCCTCAGACTGCTGGCGGCCCTTCCGATATTGTTGGCAGACTCTTAGCTCAAAAGCTTACAAACTCTTTAGGTAAAAGCGTCATTGTTGAAAATAAACCTGGGGCAGGCGGGAATATTGGGATCGATATCATCGCAAAATCTAAGCCAGATGGATATAACCTCATTATTACCATTGTCGGCATTCTTGGGATTAATGAGACCCTCTATAAGACCCTTCCCTTTAATGTTCTTAAAGATCTTGACGGTATCAGTAAGATAGCCTCCTCACCACTTGTTCTCGTAGCTAATCCTGCTTTTGAGCCCAACACAATTTCTGAATTAATTACTTACGCAAAGTCTAAACCTGCTTTGAGTATTTCATATGGATCTTCAGGGACCGGTTCCCCGCAACATATTGGTGGAGAGTTACTGAATATCAAGACCGGGATTAAACTTAATCATATCCCCTATAAAGGAGCGGCGCCAGCCTTAATGGACTTACTCGGAAATCAAGTTCCACTAGCAATTGTGGGCCTTCCTGCAGCTCTCCCCTATATTAAATCTGGAAAGTTAAAAGCTATTGCTACCTTTAGTAAATCACGCTCCAAATTAGCACCTACAATTCCAACATTTTACGACTCCGGTTTTCCTGAAGTTGAAGCTGAAGTTGTTTATGGCGTATTTACCACCGCTGGAACTCCAAAACCAATCCTTACTGAGCTTAATCAAAAAATTGGTGAAATCATTAATTCCAAAGAAGTTAAAGAAAAATTATTGAGCGATGGCTTTGATATTGCACTCAGCTCCCCGAGCGAATTGAATGACTATCTCAAAAATGAAATCCAAAAATGGCGTCCTATTGTTCAAGATTCAGGCGCTACTAGCGATTAATTACAGATGACACATTAAGGATAAACATGGCTAAACATATGAAACCCATCAGACGCGTCATTACGGGAACTGATCAACAAGGAAAATCTATTGTTAATTGGGAAGGTATCGCTCCTGCAGTTCATGAGTCTAGCTTTCCAGGTAGAGGTGTAACAGACTTTTGGGTCTGGAATAAATCTCCCCAACCCTTAAACGGTGTAGATGATGCTGGACTTTGGCCAGATGAATTCCCAGGTCCTCGCGGAGGTGGACATTTAAGAACTGTTCATTGGCTCGCTAATGATGCCGTTGATGGGCCCATTCCACCACTTGTAAAGCCACATGCGCCCATTCCCGCTGCAGACAAACGCACATGGGATCGAGGTGGTGGAAATAATGTGACTGTATCTGATACCCATAAAACGGAGTCAGTTGATTTTGGAATTGTCATGGAAGGTGAAAGAGGCTTAATCTTAGACGACTATGAAACAGTTATTAAACCTGGTGACATCGTGATTCAAGTAGGTGCTTGGCATCTTTGGGATAGCTCACGTATTGGTTGTCTCATGGCCTTTGAAATGATTTCTACAAAATTTGATGCGGCAGGCCATGGTATACAAGAGGCCGACCCTCCTGTCATGTTAGCCAACCCTCAACAAGTCTTACCTGAAGGTGTTAAACCACAACGCCGAATTATTACCATTGATAAAGTACCAGGAAAATCTACTCTAGTTGCTGACTCTTTCTCACCTGTTGTTATTGCTGACCCAGCTAGACCAGGATTTGCAATACAAAGAATGTGGGTTATTGATAGTCATCCAGCCAAGATCGTTCCTGAAACATTGCATCTACCCAACATCCTCATCCCTCCTAAACAAGGGACTGTCTTAAATGTCTTCACATTTCCGCCAGATTCTAATTGGCAGGGAAAGGTTGACAAACAGGCAGTAGAAGCATTCTATAAGTCAGTTGATGCTCCTCATATTTCTACTTTTGGCAGTATGGCAAATCATCCTTATTCACAAAATTCAAATACCGTAGATTTTTGTTTGGTCACCGAGGGTGAGATCACTCTTATCCTTGACACAAAAGAAATTAAGCTACTCAAGGGAGAAATTGCGGTGATTCGCGGAGGAAATCACGCTTGGTGTAATCGGAGCAATTATCCAGCCGTGGTCTCTATCTCTAGTCATGATTCTGTTACAGAATAATAGACTCTCATAACTCGCCGTAAGAAAAGATCAACTCGTAGCTCATGACTACGTGTTGATCTTCACGTCTATACTGCTATTAACTAAACCTTATATTTGACAGAAGTTTTATAAAGCTTTTTTGATATGTAATCGTTGTGCAGATTTTCATCCCAGGTTTCATGCCCATAAAAGTAACTGGTAATAGCAATTTTTACTTTCTTAGCATTTTCTGGAATTTTAATCGGCTGATATGTTCTATGATCTGCCGGATCCTCTTCGCTATCTAAATCATTTTTAATATCTGCTGAATCTTCAGCTTTAATTTTTTGCTCGAAATCCAAACCCAAATCATTACAAGCACCATCATCACTCTCTTTGATATTTATATCCTGATCTGCAACAAAACATCCTGCACAATATTCCTCTCTACTACTTGAATCCGTCTCAACTGATGCATTATCTTTAAACAATTTCGAATCTTGATCTACAAATTCATTCTCATGAGAAACTCCAATTGAATTGATTTGCCCCCGAAGTGGTTTTTTGCTCGTATTCTTTGAAGACTTTGTTAATTGACATAACGGCCTCATCGCTTCTTCATTAGGCTTAAGTATTTCCTTATGCCTCTCTTTGAATTTATCGTAAACATCAGGATTCATCAGAATGGTTTCCACCGAATCAAATTGTTTAACAAGAACTTCTTCGGAACTCGAAGAGACTTGATCAAATAGCTCTTTTGTTTGCTGATTTGGATGAATAAGTTCAATTACTTTAGTAGGTTTCATATACGACTCCTTGATTTGTTTAATGGACTTTTAGTTTACGAAGGAGTCTCAAAAATAGGGGTGCGTAAATACTTAAGTCCCTGTCAGATAGGGCTGACAAGATCTGTAGGTACTCTCTGATTTATTCAACAAATAGAGTGACACAGGAGGGGTTATTTTCTATCCTTTGATTCATAGGATAGAAAATAACTATTCAAACATTAATTTCAAAAATCTTTAGTTGATACGATTATGCAGTGATAACAGTATTTTTTAAAATGCCAATCTTTTCTAATTCACATTCAATCTGATCGCCGGGCCGACAATATCTTTTTGCCGGAATCAGGGTTTCACTACCATCTCCCCCAACCCACTTTCCACCTAAGTCAGCATCAGTTGACCATGCTGTTCCACCGGGAGTTCCTGTAATAATGACCATACCCGGCTTGAGTGTTAAGTTAGTTGAGAAAAAATGGATCAATTCCGCACACGAAAAAATCATGTTGGCCGTAGATGCCGATTGTCTTAATTCTCCATTAATTCGTGTTCTTAACCTTAAATTCTGAGGATCCCCCACTTCATCAGCTGTGACAATCCATGGTCCCATAGGAGCTGAACTATCAAATACTTTACTTCTACCCACCTCATACCAAACAAAACCCTCGGGTGATGTCCGAACCTGCAAATCACGAACCGTTGCATCATTAATTACCGTATATCCAAAGACATAGTCCAAAGCATTTTCAACTGGTATATGCCGACCAACCTTACCAACAATAATTGCTAGCTCGGTTTCACAATCAAGCTTCTTAGATAACTTTTCATCATAAATAAGATGAGGGCCAGGACCGACAACACAGTCTGAAGTTTTAATAAAGAATTCAGGTTCCTTTCCTGAAATTGGCGTGTTAGCCTTTTCGTTATTGTGATCTTTATAATTACTCCCACTACATAAAATAGACGAGGGTCGAATTGGGGCTATTAACTCTATTGATGACAATTGACTCACAGCTGGTGAACTGGCATTTGAAGCTACTTTTGCTATTAAAGAGTTAGCCACTTTAATAGCAGCATCTCCTGCCTTTATAAAAGATACTGTATCCTGAAAATAGCCACGTTCAGTGACCAAAGAATTATCAAGCATCTCTAGCGGGTCAATGATTGATTCGCCAACGACAAGTCCAACACACTCTTTTTGTCCTTTAATAAAATTTGCAATCTTCATGCTAATAATCCTTTTGTTAATGTATGGTTAATTATTTTTTAAGACAGTCTAATATTTAATCTATTTTCCCAATTCGTTTAACAATAGTTGCCAAACGTTTGCTTTCGTTATCAATCGCAATTTGTAATTCAGGTGCATCTTGATAAGCAACAGGTGCAGACATTCCTGCCATTGCATTAACAAAAACAGGCTCTGTAATAGCTTGCTTGACTGCGGTACGCAGTTTGAGAATAATATCGGCAGGAGTACCTGCTGGTGCAAACATAGACGACCAAATAAAGAACTCAACATCGTATCCTAATTCCTTCAAAGTCGGGACTTCTGCTAAGTTTTTAGTCCGCTCATTACCAAAGGATGCAAGAACTCGAATCTTTCCTGCCTTGAGATGTTGACTTGCGACTCCAGGCGCTTGAATCGTCATATCAACCTGTCCACCTAATAACGCGATCATCGATTGCCCCCCACTTTGATAAGGAACATGAATGAGCTTTATCGCTGCTGCTTGCGATAACATTTCCATAGGCATATGAATCGCTCCATACAGTCCTGATGAGCTGTAACTCAAATTACCTGGCCGACTCTTGGCGTCCTTAATGAGATCATCTAAAGTCTTCCATGGACTATCGGCACGAACTAGGAGTATGACTGGGTCTGCAGCAACCTTTGCAATCGGAATAAATTGTGAAAGCTCATAAGAAGGCTGTTTACCTGCCACTTTCTCAGCTTCAGGAATAACAAGCATACTGGTCAATGCAACTAGTAATTTATATCCATCAGGCTTTTGATTTGCAGCATAGGCTGCTCCTATAGCTCCTCCTGCTCCAGGACGATTTTCGATAATAAAGTTTTGCCCCATTACCTGTCCAAGTGCAGCAGCTAATGGACGAGCGGTCATATCAGAAATTCCACCAGGAGCTAATGGAACGATTATGGTAACGGGCTTATTAGGATAAGTATCAGCGCATACACCATTAATATTTAATAAACTAACAAACAAAGCTAAAACAAGATTAATCCATCTCATTTGTGTCCCCTAGGCATTAATATGCATTTAGTTGTTTTAAATAGATTTTTATCTATTCAATCAAGTATATCAAAGATAAATTTGAACTTTTAGTATCATGGGTTGATAACAATAATCTCTTTACTCATCAGTCGGAGACTCTCATGAAATCACTAGAAGATCAACTTTCTCAATATGCGTCATATCACCGCGACTTAAGAAATATCTTGACTCATTTTTTAGGTATCCCCATGATTGTCTTTGCCTTACTATGCCTCTTATCACGCCCAGTTCTTGATCTCCATGGACTGATGTTATCCCCAGCACTCCTACTGACTCTTTTAAGCACTATTTATTACATTCGCCTAGATATAAAACTCGGCGTACTCATGTTTGCCCTTCTATCATTGGGTCTTTGGTTTGGCTATTTCATTGCATCAAAGGATACTAATACTTGGCTATTCATCAGCATTAGTACTTTTATCGTCGGCTGGATCTTTCAATTTATAGGTCATTTCTGGGAAGGAAAGAAGCCGGCTTTTCTAGACGATATTGCCGGCTTAATTATCGGGCCATTATTTGTTGTAACAGAGGCTTTGTTTGCACTTGGCTTATTAAGAGAATTACGCTCTCGAATTGAAGAGCGTCTAGTCAAGATTCACTAAAAGGTATCCCCCCTCAAATGAGTTCAGCTTATACACTTAACGCTTGGGCATCTTCAACATCTCACGAGCTTCTGAAACACTCGCCACGCCGCGTCCAAACTCTTTTGCTATTAGGGCAATTCGTGCCACATGGTCTACGTTATCTCCGAGCACCCCTGGTCTCAAATAGGGCTCATCTTCTGTACCAACTCGAACATGCCCACCAGACATCGTAGCCATTGTTTCAAGCAATAAATGGCTTGGTCCAGTAACACTTATTGTATAGATACTATCCTCAGGTAACCCAGATACCCGATTGATGAATTCATTTATCGTGGCTGGTGACCATGATCCTCCGGGACGCCCAAAAAATAAAGTTAAGAAATATGGCGGTTTTACTAAACCTTTTTCAATCAAGTCACGAAGCAACCAAATATCACCAAGAGAAACAATCTCAAACTCAGGCTTGACCGCATGATCATTACAAAGCCGCATTAAATCTTCAAGCTCAGCCCTTGGATGTAACATCATTAAGTCTCGACCAGAAAATGCTAAGTTATGGGCACCCAATGCTACAGAAATCATGTCAGGTTGAAATTTGATCACTGCTTTACGCTGCTCTACTGTTTGTATAGAAATACCATACTGAATCATCACGTCACATTTTTCTCTAATAGCTTTTGTATGTGATTCCCAAGCTTGAAAATCATTCGGTGGCGCATGAATATGAACAATGGCAGCGCCAGCTTTATAGGCTGGTTCGATTGACTGAATTAAGGCTTCTGATTTTTCAAATCGTTGAGGGACTTCAGGATACATAGAGGTATCCGTTGCACAATTTGTAATAATTAATTTGTCCATATTGTTTGTCCTTTTTGTTTTTTATAATTCAACATCTTGTCTCACCACATTCCAGGCACACTTAATCTTGAACGCCCTAGGAGTCGGCATTATTCGTATAGTCAATTTATTATTTATATGATGTTTTACTAAAAATAGATATCATAGTAGTGCTAAACTTATTTTAACTCTATTGTTTAAGTCTAATTTATATAAAGCATTAACGGAATATTATCAATGTTGAAAAAATATTTTTTATTCGCTCTACTAGCCATTCTTCCTTTTATATCTTCTGGACATGCTCAAAACGATACACTTACAGAATTAAAAATTCAATTACCCTGGACTCATTCAAGTCAATTTACTGGGTTTTATATTGCACAAATTCGGAAACATTTTGAAAAAGAAGGTCTTAAGGTAAAACTTATTGAGGGCGGCCCCAATATGTCTGCTATTACAGAATTGCAGGAAGGACGTGTAGATATAGCGATCTCTGGCTTAGTAAGTGCTTGGAAAGGATCTACTGAAGATCATCAAGTGACCAATGTGGCTCAAATTATTTCAGGCTCTGGTTTAGTTGTGGTGTGCCGAATCAGTTCAGGTGTATACGGACCTAAGGATATTATTGGTAAAAAAATTGGTATCTTTGATGGCGGAGATCGAAGCATTGTAGAGGATATGCTTCATGAATTCTCTATCCCGCTGAAATCGGTTGAATTAATAAAGCAAAAGCCTGGTGGAATAGATCTTGTCAATAAAAATGTTGCTTGTGTTACTGCAATGCTATTTGATCAATATCTACAGATCATTGAAAAAGGAGTTTCTTATAGCGACTTAATCGTGATTAACCCTAGTTCTGTAGGCGTACCAGCGCTTCTGGATGGTGTTTATGTCAACACTTCTCAGCTCCAGTCACCAGAGTTTCGAAAGAATTTAGTTGGATTTATTCGCGCCCTCAGAGAGGGTTGGAAAGAGACTCGAATAGCACCGACACTTTCATTAGAGGCCGTTCGTTCGGTTTCTAACAATTTTGAACGAGAGCACGAATTGCGCAGTCTTGAGACAATGCTAACGCTTATTCCAAGTGATCCCAAACAGTTTGGCCTACTTGATCTAAAAGCTTACGAAGAAGAGTCAGCACGATATCTCAAGCAGAGTAATGGAAGTTTTATCCCTCCAAATATTTGGACACATCAAATATGGAATACGCTTGAGAATGAGGATGGCGTCTTCCACCCGTTTACAATCGCTACAAAATTTTATGTAGAGCATATTTCGCACTTAATACTCTTTAAAATCTTAGTTTATTTTGGAGTTTTTACTTATGCCCTCTCAGGAGTTCTTGAAGCAATTCAGAGAAATTACGATTTATGGGGTAGAGTGATCTTGGCATTCTTGTCAGGAATTGGTGGTGGCACGATTAGAGACTTAATTATTGGCGTTGATAGAATGCCTTTTTATTATGTCAAGGATTATCACTATCCCCTAGGAATCATTATCGTCGTGATACTTACGTCAGTAACCGTTGGATTCTATCCAAATGCCTATAAAAGCGAGGTCTTTAAGAAAGTCAAGAAATACTCGGATGTCTTTGGATTTTCAGCATTAGCAACTGCAGGTGCAATTATCTCTATTTCAGCTGATATGCCCTGGTTTTGGGTTCCTGCATTAGCAGCTTTGACTTGTGCTGGAGGTGGTATGTTAAGAGATATTGTCATTAACCAAGAACCAATGACTTTTAAGGGAGTCATCTATGAAGAGGCTGCAGTCATTGGCGGAATCTTTATTGTCGCAGGTCTAATACTATCTAATAACTACGAACATAGTTCCATACCGGTCTATTTAACAATATTTAGTGGTATGGCATTAATTGTATTTTTAAGATTAATTGTTTATCACTTTGGTCTGAGGTACCCTAGTTTTCTCGGCGGTAGTCATGAGTCTTCTCATTAAAGAGTCTTTTATTCACTAAGGAAAAGCCACTCATTTAAAAGTAGCTTTTGAAAAATCATTTGATAATAAATTAAAAAATGATTGGTTTAAATAATAATAGCAACCCTAGGGTTGCTATTATTAATACAGCAGTGTCTTAGATAGAAATTACTCAAAACTTATAAGTAACTCCAACTGCAGGGGTCCAAGGATTAAGGGTCAAGGTGCCATAATTCGTACCATTAGCCACTGTTGTTACTCCAGTCGACATTGTGATGTATTTCAGATCAACATTTAATCCCCAATTTTTCGTAAACATATAATCAAATCCAACTTGACCAACAAAACCAACGCTCGACTGATCTACAGTTAGAGAATTACCTAATGCGGGAAAATTAGTACGATTACCGAAAATTGTATAGTTAATACCAGCACCAACGTATGGAACAATTTGCCCATAATTAGTAAAGTGATACTGAGCTACTAGAGATGGTGGCAAGGCATTAATCGTCCCGACAGTTGCATTTGTAGCTGAAATATCAATATTTTGGGGATAAGTCAGAACCAGTTCTAGGGAAATATTTTTATTAAAGAAATATGAAATATCAAATTCTGGAATCACTCTATTCTGAGCGCTAATATTTAATGCCTGAACATACCCATTACCACCCGATTGGCCGTTTTGGAACAACAAATCTACCCCACGGACACGTAACATCCATGGATTTTCTTCCGATTGGACCATTACAGGTAACAATACACCAACTAATATAAGTCTTAATAAAATTTTATGTAGTTTCATTTTATTTACTCCCTCTCATTTGTATTTTTTAATTTTCTTCCTCTAACAACGAAACACT
>Ga0194047_10000247_pt1 | contig 36643 bp, 16 predicted proteins | sample JunL225m_MetaG_2_FD_160070 | JGI IMG/M metagenome (GOLD analysis project Ga0194047, IMG submission 160070) | Anoxic zone freshwater microbial communities from boreal shield lake in IISD Experimental Lakes Area, Ontario, Canada - Jun2016-L221-5m | ecosystem: Environmental > Aquatic > Freshwater... | reverse complement strand
CATTATAGTTTAAGTGCCTTAAAATGGGGTCTTACAACATTAATTGCTACAAATAAAACTTTATTGCTAAATGACCCAGATAGAAAAAAATGGGAAGAAGTATTATTACACCTAACGCCATACTATAGTACCGAAATTGGTTACTTAATTGGCAAAGACAAACCATTACTAAATGGACACAGACATTTTTCTCATTTAATGATGATATACCCATACAGAGAAGTTTCATTTACAGATTCTGCTTCAGCTGCTGTGATGCATAAATCAATCAATTACTGGGAATCTTTGAGTAAAAAATTTAGAGGATATTCTTATGTAGCAGCCTCTTCTATGGCTTCACTAAATAATAATGGTAATAAAGCCTACCAATATTTAGATACTTTTTTAAATAGACATGCCGAAGTGAATGGCCTTTATGCCGAAGCAGGACCCTGTTTTGAAACACCTCATGCCATGACGAATAGTTTGTTAGAAATGTTATTACAGAGCCAAGAACCGCTTATTCGCGTTTTTCCAGCTATTCCTGATAATTGGAAAGATGTATCGTTTATAAATTTAAGGACTGAAGGTGCTTTTTTAGTAAGTGCAATGAGAAAAAATGCGCACACAACAATTGTAATAGTTACAAGTGAAAAAGGCGGCAATACATCCATTGAAACGGATATAGCAGTAGCTAATATTATTGTACAATCAAATAAATCTAAAGCAAACTATAAAATTCTAACCCAAAACAATAGATCAACTATTAACATCAGCACAAGTGCTGGAGAAATAATTACTATTCGCGATAAAAACAACGCTTCAGATATAATAAGTCCTATTAAACAAACAAGTTTTAGTAATCAATACTGGGGATTACAGGTAAACCATAAAGAAAGTATTATTAAACTAAATAGAAAATAATTACTTGATTAGAGATTTGTTATATCTAAGTAAAGCTTCTAAAAAATAGTAATCGGCATAGATAAGTGGTGCATCAATTTCTGCGCCATGCGGAATACTGCCAACACTATGTTTTAATAAAAAATTACCATTCTCACCAAGTTTTGATCGATAGGTATCAGTTGCTAATGAATGTAAGATCGCTATAGCATTTTCTTTGTAGTTAGCACTTTTATTGCCAGCATAGTTTGCCAATTCAAATAAGGCAGATGCAGTAATAGCAGCAGCAGAAGCATCACGAAGTTTTGTTGAAACTAATAATGTTTTAGACCTTGGGCCTGGTGTATAACCTGCTTCGCCAATATTAAAATCCCAAAAAGGAATTTTATCGGCAGGCAATGTTTTTGAATTTAAAAACCAATCAGCCATTCCCATAGCAGTTTTTAAAAACCGAATATCTTTTGTTTCTCTATAAGCCATTGTAAAACCATAAATACCCCAAGCCTGCCCCCTAGCCCATGTAGAATTATCGGAATACCCTTGAGCCGTTTCTCTAGCAATTACTTTGCCTGTAATAGTATCATAACATACTACATGAAAGGAACTATAATCGGGTCTAATTTGATATTTCATGGCTGTTAAAGCATGCTGTATAGCAATATGCTTAAAACTAGTATCGCCTGTTTCTTTAGAGGCAAAAAATAGCAATTCTAAATTCATTAAATTGTCTATGATAACCGGAAAATTGTAAGATTTATTATTATTCCAAGAATCAAACCTATTCCATGATTTAATACTTTTAGTGGTTTTATTATAACGGGTGCTAAGCGATTTTGCAGATTGAATTAGTATGTCTCTATACATTTTATTCCCTGTAATTCTATACGCATTACCCAAACTACAATAGGTCATAAAACCTAAATCGTGGTGTTCTGTAAAATTTTGTAAGGGAAATAATTTTGTAGACCATTCTATTGCATTCTCTTTTAGTACTTTGTCTTTAGAATATTCAGCAGCCATCCAAAGGTTTCCTGGAAAAAAACCACTAGTCCAATCGTATAGATCAAAACCTATCATTTTACCACTCTTATCAATTGTTTTTGGAAAATGATTGGGTATTTTATTTGCCTCAACAACCATATATTTAAGTTGTTGTGTTGCAAGATTTAAATTGGTTTCAATGAAACTGTCTTTATTTTTTAGAGGATAAAAAGCTGTTAAAGCAAAAACAAAAATTAGTGAGAATATTAAAAATCGCTTCATTAGTTATTAATTAATAATTTAAAAATTAGGGGTATTTATAAAAACGGGGACTATTTTTTTGGTGTAATTTGATAAGTATAAGTACCTGTTTTCGATATTTTTTTAGCAACTAACTTTAATCTATACAATTCCTTTCCCCAAACATTTGATAATCTTGGATCAGTTTGTGGTATCACATCGTAAGAAGCAATAAAATCAGTTGGATTATATTTTAAAACAATTGCTTTTGATTCTTTTTCAATAATTACCGACCCATCAGTAGATAAATTCGGTTTACCCCAGGTCATGAAATTAATTTGATTTGCATCTTTCAAATCTTTTAATTCAAACTGATCAGTAATAATCAACCCATTATCAGAAACTAGTTCATACTTACGATTCCAAGTATCTACTAACACGTCTTTACTATATGCACCAGCCATATCTAATGAAAATATATGTTTCAAAGAATCAAATACCACATTTTTTGCTTTGTATTCAGCACCAAATTGTTGTGGCAAACCATTAATCATAGGAAGATTGTGGTAATTGCTTTGCATACTCCAAATAGAATAACGCTCATTGCTAAAAGTTTGTCTGGTATATGTTCCTACACCAACATCAATGATTAATGGCATAGCATCTAAATAGAGTGAGAAAGTACCAACATCATTGTGATTATGGCTTTCAGCATTATACCCTGCTTTAGCCGCAAAGAACAAACCATTGCTAGTTTTCATATAGCAAAACTGCGTTTGTGGATACCAAGCATAAGTATTTTGAGGTAACGCTGCTTTGGTTTGTATTAATGAATTATGATTTGCAATGTTTTCTAGTGTTCTAAAAATATCTCTACCTGCATTTATATCATCTCCATTTTTATCTCTAGAAATTAAATAGGCAGCAAAACTTTGCATATCTGTACTTTTTACTGCTATCCCATATCTATAAATCGCACCTGCTTCTCCTCCCCCTTTTGCAGAAGCATCTGCAAAATTTACAACCCAACCATTTCCAACATAACTTTTAGCAATATACTCTCCCATATTTTTTATGATGGGCTCATTAAAAATAGAAACCTTGCCATTAGTGGCATTACTTAGTAATTGTAAATAATCATACATTTTTCCAGCAGCATGGCCCCAGTATGAAGGCCCTTCTTCGCAACCACCATCTTCATGGTTATAATTGATAAATTTATCTACCGATTCCATTGTGCGATAAACTGCTTTTGCTTGTTTGATAGGATTTTCTTCTAACAACAAATAGCATGTTAACATATTAAAATTACACCAAGGATTCCAGTTATTTACCATAGTACTTGGTTGTGCATTGAATGCTTGCCACCAATAATCACTACGCTCCATATATGGATCTAAAATTCGATCTTGTAAATTCTTCCGTAATTTTTTCGATATGATAGGATTAAACTTGTCGAATTCTTTATTAAAAAAATAATAGGTCCATGAAAGAAATGAACCCAAATCACCAACAGTAAGATCAATTAATTGTTCATTAAAATCTGGTAACGAACTTTTTGATTTTTGTGTAACCAAATGAGCAGACAAGGCCCAAGAAGACATTTCACATGTTTGCCATACACCATTAATTATTTGTGGTAAAAATCGACCTTTACCTTCCGACAATTCAGCCATAACCAAACTACTTAAGGCAGTTAAATTACTAGTAAATGGTTTTTCCATTGCTACCCTACTTCCACTAGTTTCAAATTCTAAATAATCAGTGGCTTTAACAACTTTCCATTCGTAATTCAATTGCTTCTCGCCTAATTGAATTAATTCAGCTTTAAATGAATTGGTATATTTATCCCAACCAGCTCTATCGGTATAATTCGGGTATTTTATCCATTGTTTATTAGACACCAAATTTTTCTTAACATTTTCTAGAGATGCTTTTTTTTGAAGCAAATTTCTATAGTCATGTGCATACAATTGATTGCACAATAGTATGCACGTTAGTAACAAAAATTTATAAGAAAAATTCTTTTGCATAGACTATTACATTAATCGATAGTATTTCACATAGTCAACTTTCATGATTGTTGTAGTTGCTTTCTTTGTTCCAAATCCACCATTAACAATTGGTCCAGCCCAAGAGCCTACTGCATAGTTCATTACTTCTGAACTAAGAATCATAAATTCAGACTTTTGAGATACAATTGTTTTATACTCCCAAGTTTGTACACCATCAACAAAAAATCGATAATAAGTTGGCGTCCATTCAACAGTATATAAATGATAAGCGCCACTATTTACACCTAAGTCTGCAGTTATAAGTCCTGTAGTTTTATGACTTGTTCCATATCCATCCCAATGAAGATTATGGTGTGCACGACCATCTTTAGTTAAAGTTTCAACAACATCTATTTCCATACCAGCAGTTTGGGGATCGCCAATTGGATTACCCATAGTGGCACTCTGTATCCAAAATGCAGACCAAGATCCTGATTGATTTGTAAAAGCAATTCGAGCTTCGAATTTGCCATATTTATATTCTTTATTAGTAGAAATCATACCAGTGTGATGCGTAATAGACCCACTAACAGTATCGGAATATACTTTTAAAACTAAATTCCCAGCTCCATCTGTTGAAACGGTTGTAGTATCATTAACACCATCGTGTCTAGCACCAGGATAACGATGAGACCAATCCAACATATTTAATTGCGTTCCGTTAAAATCGTCTTGCCATGTTAATTCATACTGAGCTACAACTGCAACAGGTGGAGGTACAGATTGTGTATCAGTTGCTGTATCTTTTTTACAAGAAATTAAATGAATTGCCAATAAGAAATAAATAATTATGTATCGCATAAAATAAACTTATCAATAATTATTGAAATTTACAAAAAAACAATAAAAGATGTTGTGCTTATTCAACACAACATCTTTTAACTATTTGAATTGACTAAGAAAATCAAGTAAACAAAAATGTATACTTATTTTTTAGTATGGAAAAACTATTTCCTATCTAATTAATAAATCCATCCTGGTGTTGCTGCAACTACTCCATTAGTAATTTGAACAACACTTGAAGGAACAGGCCAGGTTAAAACCTGATCTCCAGAATAAACATATTGAGGTCCTGTTAATGTTCCAAATATTTGCTTTGGTCCATTCGCAGCGCCATTAGCTTGTGTAAACTTTAGTGCTTTCCAAGTACCCCATCGCACTTCGTCGAAATAGTTAACTCCTTCATTAGGGAATTCTATGCGTCGTTCATTTCTAATTCTGTTTCTCAAGTCTGCTTGACTAGATACATATGTTGGTAATGCTACATTCGCAGTCTGTAAAGAAGGCATTCCAGCACGTGTACGAACAAGATTTACTAAATCAAGTGCTGGTTGCGTAACACCTGATTTTTCACACAAACATTCGGCCCATCTTAATAAAACATCTACATATCGAATCAAGGGGAAATCTGTAGGATTGGATGAACGATCAGCACCGGTTGCACCATATTCAATACCTTCTGCAACAAATTTTCTATACCAATACAAACAATAGGCTGTTTTGTCGGCTTGTAAATCGAAAGTTGGAGAAGCACTATTTCTATATGGCCAACGCAAAAAATAATTTGCGGCAGTGGTTCCAGCTGTTGAAGATAAACCTAAATAAGAAGAATAAGGAGTAATAACAGATTGTGATAACCTTGGATCTCTATTTGAATAAACTGCAGCAATTCGAGCTTCATTTCCAACTGCTAAATATTTTGTTATGTCTGCACCTCTAGTTGATGCAGCAGTTAATTCAGCAGCAGTAGCTCCATCTCTAATAAAATAAACCTCTCTTTGAGCAGGAGTCATTGTAGTGTAACCAGGAATATATGTATCCCAATTAAACTTGCTACCATCTTTATTTTCATACAAATCAACCAACTCATTAGAAGGACTATACCAGTCCCAACCATTACCACCATATGAAGTACGTGTTCCACAAAGAAATCCAGCATTACCACCCCAACCACCAGCTTGCTGAATATTTTGCATTGAAAAAATCATTTCAGGACTTTGTTCATTTGCTGCTTTAAACAACATTTTATAATCAGTATTAGGATTACCTGTACTATACAAAGCAAAACCTGAACTTTGTACTGATTGAAAATCTGCAATAGCTAAATCGTATTTGTTTTGATATTGATAAACCATACCTCTTAAAGCATAAGCAGCACCTTTTGTAGCATGACCATAATTTGGATCACCAGCTGCATATTTAGCAGGTAAATTAGGCTCATTAATAGCATCAGTTAAATCTTGAATAATAACTAACCATACACTATCTCTTGACTTGCTAGCATGATTTAATTGATTATAAGGTGTAGGTGTTAAATAAACAGGAATCCCATTAAATACTTGATTTAATCTGAAGTAAAAGTAAGCTCTCATAAACTTTGCTTCAGCAACATATTTGGCTTTTTTTGTAACCACAGAAGGTGATTGAATTGGGATATTATATATCGCATCATTTGCTCTACTCACACCTTCATATAGGTATTGCCATGTTTTAGTAAATTGGCTAGAACTTGTGGTTGCTGTGCCATTCACAATACCATCATCACTATTTCCATTTGAATTATAATAATCTTGACCAGTATATGCAAAACGATCCATTGCATAAGTATCAAATAATACCAAACCACTTGTAGCAGAACCTCCAGAACTATAACCAAGTCTTAATGTTTGATAAACACCTGCCATTCCAAGATCGGTTAGATTATCAGTATTCCACATAGTTGAACTGGAAACTGCATAATTAGGATTTGTATCTAATATCGTTTTGTAGCATCCCATCGAAAAAATACTTAAAACGAATATGATTGGAAAAAATATTTTTTTCATACGTATGTATTTTACTAATTAAAAAGTAATGTTAAGACCAATAGCATATTGTTTCATTGTTGGATAACCTGTTGCAGTAGCTCCAACTTCAGGATCTGGCGCTGGTGAATTAGAAATAGTTACTAAGTTTTCACCAGATAAAAATATGCTTGCTTTATTTATAAATTTATTCAAATGACTACCCAATATTTTTGGTGAAATATTGTAACTTAATTGAAGATTTTTCAATCTTACATAAGCTGCATTGTAAAACCAAAAGTCACTAGCTACGTTGTCAATATTATCCGATGATTTCATACGAGGGTAAGTAGCATTTATATTGTTAAGCGGATTACTAGGATTGGTTGCATCAAAGTAATAATGGTCATTTGCTATTTTTTCGGATTGTTGTCCAGCAACAATCATAGTAACTGAATTATAAAAATTTTGATTCCAATAAGCCTTAAATCCTGCAGCTCCTGCCCAAAGCATATTAACACTAAAATTATTCCAAGAAGCATTTACATTAAATCCAAATATATATTTAGGAGTTGTTGAAACACTCATGAATTGAGCATCATTAGCATTTCCATAAACCTTATCACCATTATTATCAGCATAAATCAAATCACCATAGTTTAACTGACCCGCACCAACCGTATTTACTGGCGCAAAACTATAACCAGCTGTTTTCATAGATGTTACCCATGTTAAATCAGCAGGAGTTCTAATCATACCATCTCTAGGTCCTCCATTTGGATTTACAGTACCATCAGAATTAGTATAAGTTGCGGTTCCACGATAAACAGTTTGTAAAAAATATTCATTAATCATATGACCTTCTAATATTCTGTTGCTTCCGCCAGAAGATACCGCACCAATATTTGAATTGTAAGTTTTATTGCCACTTGCATCTGTAACCCAACCTGCAATCATCGGTCCTTTATATTGTTGCACATTGTTTAAATAGTTATAGCCCAAATTTGCACTAATGGCAAAATTTACTTTTCCAATTTTATCTTGCCATCTTCCTGTAAATTCTAATCCACTATTAAGTACTTGTGCAAAATTACCTACTGGAGCAGATGCTGTACCAACAGTTAAATCTAGAGGTGCTGAAAATAAAATATCCTTAGTAAATCTTCTATACCAATCAATCGTTAAATTGAATTTTTTAAAAATGGTTGCATCTAATCCAATATCAGCTACATTAGTTGTTTCCCAATGCAAATCAGGATTTGCAATTTGTCCTTGACTTACCCCATTATAAGTTAAGCCATTAAAGGAATAAGGAACTGTACCATAAGTTGCCTGCCACTGATAGTTACCAGAAGCGGTATTACCTAGTTGACCCAAAGAACTTCTGATTTTTATACTTTGAATATTATGATCCTTTAATTTTTGTAAAAAAGGTTCATTAGTTAATACCCAACCCGCAGAAACCGATGGGAAATTACCATATCGGAAATTAGGTCCAAATCTTGAAGAACCATCTCTACGGATATTCCCTTCTAATAAATAAGTTCCTTTATAATTATAATTTACACGTCCAAAAACAGAACGGAAAGACCAATCAGAAGCTGTACCAGTTGGGTTTGATGCAACTGTTGTTGCTGTATTAATAGCAGGTACTGAAGGATCAATTAAACCGCGCATACTAATTCCTGTACTGTAAGAATTATTATAATATTGGTTAAAGCCAATTAATGCGCCAAGTTCATGGTTCTTTGCAATTGTGGTATTGTATCTTAAAACACTTTCTAGAGTATAAGTCCATGTTTTATTAAAGGAATTACCGGTACCAAGTGCACTTGGAAGTGTTGGTGCAAATGTTTGCGTCATGGTTAGCAAATTCCAACGTTCTGAAGATGCTGGATTGCCCCAAGTATTTGCTTCATCAAAATATGCAGTATAATTAAATTTTGGTTCAAGAACCAACCCTTTTAAAAGTTTAATTTTTGCATACAATGTTGAAGAAAGATTAGTGACTTGTTCTGAGCCAAGAGAACCAATACTAAAAGCTTTCAATCCTTGTGAAGAAGCTACAGGATCACCCAATGCAGATGATGTTGCGTATCTACCATTATAAAATGGATAAATCATTGGAGACACCTGAGTGATATAATTAAATATATTACTTGTGCTAGCTAAACCTAAATTTTGTAATGAACCAAAAGTTTTAGTACCAACCGTAATGTTATCACTGATTTTAGATTCAAGATTAAATCTAAACTGATATTTTTCTAAACCAGAATTATCAATTAAACCCGGATTTTTCAAATATCCTACAGACATTAAATAGGTTGTATTTTCATTTCCGCCAGAAACAGATACATTATGACTTTGTAATGTGCGACTATTAATCACAGCTTTTGCCCAATCTGTATTTGGATATGCCGCATAATTTGGTATTCCAAAAGCAGTCGTATCATTTGGATGAGCTTGTGCATTAGCGAAAGCTTGAATAGTGGCCGGAGTATATTGTGCAACACCACCAGTGTTAATATAAGACTCATTTATTAAGTTCATATACTTCACACTATTATTAATAAATGTAGGAAGCCCAGATGGGTTAGTAGATGAAAAAAGGCTGTTATAAGTTAAAGTTGGCTTCTTTTTAACACCAGATTTAGTGGTAATTAATATTACACCATTTGCAGCTTGTGCACCATAAATTGATGCAGATGCCGCATCTTTTAAGATAGAAATACTTTCAACATCGTTAGGATTTACACCATCCATACTACCTATTATTCCATCAACTAAAATTAAAACGTTGGTGCTACTTAAAGTACCCAACCCTCTAATTTTAATACTTGCACCATCGCCTCTTGGATCACCAGATCCTTGACGTACAAAAACCCCAGAGGCTAAGCCTGCAAGAGAGGATGAAATATTTGTTGCTGGTCTATTTTCTAACTCCTTTGCAGAAATACTAGAAACAGAACCGGTTAAGTTTACTTTTTTCTGAGTAGCATAACCTACAACAACCACATCACCTAAATCAGATGATTTGCCTTTAAGGACTATAGTCATTGTGCTACTAGTTCCTACAACAGATTCTTGATTTTCATAATTCACTGACGAAAAAACCAAAGTTGCACCAGTTGCAGCTTCAATACTAAAGCGCCCTGATTCATCGGTTTGGGTACCTACTGTTTTATTCTTAATTGAAATAGAGACTTGTGGAATGGGTTTTCCATTCTCATCGTTTACTGTACCGGATAGTTTTTTTGTTTGAGCCAATAAAATCATTGGCATACATAAAACCATCAAGGCAAATGTCATTTTTTTAATTAGACAAAACTTCCAATGTTTGGAGAGCAATCGCATAGGACAATCGTTTTAGGTGAATTAAATGTTGATTATTAAAAGTTAGATTGGTGTCCAACTAAAAAATCTACTTTACAAAATTCTATTTTGTTTAACAATACGATGGGTGAGCATTATAAATATTAAGGGGGATTATTATAAAGAATAGCCCTTTTTTGTTCTAAAACGTTAGTTATGTATGGAATTTAAAAGAATCACCCTAAGTATTTAAGATAATACCCCATGGTGGTATATATTTAGGAAGAACAAATAGTTAATTTTAAACCTATTAGTTTCGGAATTAAAAAAGCCATTATTAGCATGAGAATTTTACGATTTTATATAGTGTCTGCTATATTCATGCTTTTGACTATCTGTTCAACAGGACAAATAATAGAATTCAATCATATAACTAACGAAAATGGGTTATCGAGCAACTCTGTATTAGCCATTTGCCAAGATGCAAAAGGTTTTATATGGCTTGGTACACCAAATGGATTAAATAAATATGATGGGTCTAGTATTAAAACATACTATGTAAATAATAGTAAGAATTATCCTCCTAATATATATTCACTTTACTCAGATAGTAATAAGGACTTGTGGGTAGGTACACATGAGGGTTTAAAAAAATATTTAGTAGAAAAAGATCAATTTATACAAATAAAATTACCTGGCATCAAACCCAAACCAATAGTTTCATATTTGTATGAAGACCAAAAAAAGAACTTATGGATTGGTACTTCAAATGGTTTATTTGTGATAGACGCCACGAGAGATACTAGTAAAATTCAATCCTTTTATAATTTAAATAATTTAATATCAATTGCTGATAATTATATAAAAGCAATATATGAAGACCATAATGGAACTATTTGGATAGGAACAATCAATGGACTTACACAACTTCAACAACGAAATGGTAAATGGAATTATCAAATTTTTAGAAACAATCCAGGAAACCAAGAAAGTTTAAGTTCCAGTTATATTACTTCAATAGTTGAAGACGGAATGCAAGGATTATGGATAGGAACTCTTAAAAACGGAATTAATCGTCTAGATTTAAATACAGGTCAAATCAGAAGATTTCTATATAAAAATAATCCATCTGCGGGTATAGTAAATAATAATATACGACAAGTGGTATTAGGACAAGATGGCAAAGTATGGATTGGCACACAAGAAGGAATAAGTATAATCGACCCATTAAAATTTACAATTCAATCATATCAACACGACCCAAAAAATATAAAAAGTTTAAACCAAAATTCAGTTTACAGTATTTATCAAGATGCACAAAAATCAATGTGGATTGGAACCTATTTTGGAGGAGCTAATGTTAGTTATTCTGCAAATACAAAATTTAACCTAATTCAAAATAATGAAGGAAAAGTTGGTTTGAGTAATAATGTAATTAGTGGAATTGTAGAAGATAATCAGTCAAATCTTTGGATAGGAACTGAAGGTGGCGGATTAAATAAAATTGATCCTCAAACAAAGAAAATAACTGTATATAAAAATGACATTAATAATACAAATAGTTTAAGTTCTAATTTAATTAAATCGGTATATAAAGATAGAGATGAACAAATTTGGGTAGGTACAGCACAAGGTGGTGGCTTAAACCTATTTGATTCAAAAACAAATACATTTAAAAGAATGTTGTTTGAAGAAAATTATGAAAAAAACGAGCTCTCATCTCATAATGAAATATTATCAATTTTTGAAGATTCCAAGAAAAGGTTTTGGCTAAGTAGAACACAAGGAATTGAATTATTTATTAGAGATAAAACAAAATTAATCCCTGTAAAAAACAATCCTTTAAAAGGGAGTGATAGAGAAACATTAAATGCTAAATTAAAAGTAGCTAGAGCATATCAAGAAGACAACAAAGGAAGATTGTGGATAGGAACTAATTATGGTTTATATCTAATAAATGAAAATTATGTTAAAAATATTTGTAAAACTGATATTGTTAATTGTATTACAAAAGACCTTAATGGTAATTTATGGTTCGGACTAAATGGCGGATTAGCATTATACAATCAGCAAAATGGTAATTACAATCACAATAACAATATTATATTATCAGACAAAAAGATATTAGGAATTATTGCTGATAAGTTTGGCAAATTATGGCTGAGTACAGACAAAGGATTAATTAAATTTAATCCAACAAATAATACTTGTCAAATTTATAAAACAAGTGACGGCATTGCAGCAAATGAATTTAACTATAACGCCTATTTTCAAAATAGTAAAGGCGAAATTTATTTTGGTGGATATAATGGCATAACTAGTTTCTTTCCAGAACAAATTGAAACTAATAGTACCGTATCGAAATTGGTATTTACAGGATTAAAAGTAAATAACGCAAAAGTTGAAATTCAAGATAATTATGGATTACTTGAAAAGAATATCAACCAAACCAAAGAAATAAAATTTAAATATAATCAAAACATATTCTCTTTAGATTTTGCATTATTAAACTTTATTAAAAGCAACAAGAATAAATACAAATACAAGTTAGTAGGCTTTGAAAAAGAATGGACAGAAACCAATAACACAACCATTTCATATGGCAATCTGCCTTATGGCAGTTTCAGGTTAATTGTTATGGGATCGAACAACGACGGCATATGGAGTGAACCTTTGGAAATGAGCATACGAATGTTGCCGCCATTTTGGTTAACCTGGTGGGCTTATACATTTTATGGAATGATCATTTTAATGCTACTGTTTGTAATTCATCGATATTTCTTTTTCAGAGCAATGCTTGTGAAAGAAGAGGAATTACACCAAGTGAAAATGAATTTTTTTACCAATGTATCGCATGAAATATTAACGCATTTAACGTTAATAATGACTCCAATTGAAAATGTTATTGAAAGCAAACAACTAGATGATTCAAATACACAAAAACTAAGTTTAGTAAAATCAAATACCACTCAATTATTAAGACTAGTTAGGGAGTTAATGGATTTTAGAAAAGCAGATACTAACCACTTAAAATTAGAAATAGGCAAATACAATTTGATTGAATTTTTACAAAGCATATTAAATAGTTTTCAGGAATTAGCCAATTCAAAAAAAATTCAATTAACATTCAAACACAAAGAAGATCTTATAAATATTTACATTGACCAATCGCAGATTGAAAAAGTGTTTTTTAATTTAATTAACAACGCATTAAAATTTACGCCAGACTATGGCAAGGTTACTGTTATTGTAGATCAATTAGACAATAAAGTAAATATATCTGTTATTGATAATGGCAGGGGAATACATCCAGAATACATATCTAAATTATTTACAAACTTTTTTCAAGTAGCAGATCATGGAAAACAAAATACTGGCTATGGTATAGGGTTAGCATTGTCTAAAAACATTATTGAATTGCATAAAGGCAACATTACTGTAGAAAGCGAAATCAATAAAAAGAATAGTTATACCTGTTTTAAAGTGTCTTTACAAAAAGGAAATGAACATTTAAAGGAATTTTGGCAACTGAATGATGCTATTACAAGTACTCAGCCAATTACCGAAAAATTGATCACAAATAATATTATTACGCCAAACAATTCTAAACTAAGTATACTCATTGTAGAAGATAATTTAGATTTATGCCAATTATTAAAAGAAACTTTTGAAAAAGAGTATTCCATTAATATCTGCAACAATGGACTAGAAGCCTGGAATTTTGCAATAACAGAAATTCCAGATTTAATTTTAAGCGATGTGATGATGCCTGAAATGGATGGTTTTGAATTATGCGAAAAAATAAAAACCGACACACGAACAAGTCATATTCCTGTTATATTGTTAACCGCAAAAACAACAGAGTCTGAACAAATTGAAGGTTTAATTAATGGCGCAGACATTTACTTAACCAAACCATTTAGCAATAAAGCTTTGGCATTAAATGTTCGAAATTTATTAATCCTTAAAAAGAACTTAAGAAACAAATTTTCTGAAGAATTAAATTCGGTTCCTCAAATAGAAAGACCGGTAATAATTGATGCCCATTTTTCTAGTACTATTGATAAAGATTTCTACAGCATATTAGTTGATTTAATTCATGAGCATATTGAAGACCCTGAGTTTGGAGTAACCATGCTATCAAGAAAAGTAGCTATGAGTGCCCCAATACTATATAAAAAAATAAAAGCGCTTACAGATATGTCTGTAAATGATTTTATTAAATCAATCAGAATGAAAAAAGCGGCAGAATTATTATTAAAAAATGAACTAAACGTTTCGGAAGTATCTTATATGGTTGGATATAATGACCGAAAATATTTTAGCCGAGAATTTAAAAAACAATATGGCAAATCACCTAGCGAGTTTATGCATGATTTTAAAAATTCTCTTTAATTTAATTACTTACAATTTTAACTGGCCCAAACAAACCAGATGCTTGCAAAGGAGTACTAGGTTTAAAATTATTTACCGGACACCAAGTTGGTCGTTCATTAACAGGCAATTTACTATCTCCAACTAATCTATTCACCCAGGTATTCACTACTTCAATTTTAATGTCATTAGCTCCTTGCTTAATCATTTTAGTGATATTTAATTTATAAGGGGCTGTCCATAATCCGCCAACATAAATACCATTAACAGATACTTTTGCCATAGCTGTTACAGCACCTAAATCAATAAAAGTTTCTTTATTAATTGCCTGTTGGTTTATTTGAAATGTGGTGTTGTAAATAGCAGTTCCTGAATAGTATTTAATTCTATCATCGGTAGATTTTGTCCAGTCTTGTAAAGTATCAAAAACAACTTGTTCGCTAGGCCCCCTTTGAGCAGCACTAAAATTTAATTTCCATGGACCCTTTAGTTCAGCAACTGTTTTTGGGACAGGGAAATTTAATGAAAGGCTTGACCCTATTGCTTTTTGAGCTGGTTTTCTAAAAACAATAAATACACTTTCGTAAGGTGCTAATTGCAATGGAACAGTTGTTGATTTTTCGTTTTGAGTAAAGCCAGGAAGATTACGCATATAGCCTGTAGTTGCTTCCCATAATTCAGGCTGCAATCCTTTAACCCTAAATTCTGGATTAATTATTTTGGTTTCTTGTGTTTGGTTCGACAAAAAATATATTTCTGTATTACCCAAAGTTCGGTGGCCATAATGGATTGATAAATCAGTTGGAATAGTACAATCAGGAATACAATTAATTATTGCCATTGCTTGTTTTATATCCATTCCATTTAAAATCATTCCCTTACCAAATTTTCGTGATGTGATTTTTACACCATCAACATTACCCCATAATTCAGCAGCCATTTTTTTAACTTGTACATCTGCATTGGGTTGGTTTTGCAAACTAGGCGAACGCTTGGGTGCGGGTCCTAATATTACTGCTCCATCAAATACTAATTGTTTAATTTTAGCTAGTAATTCAGGACGCATGGTTTCCATTTTAGGCAATACCATCATTTTATACCTCGTACCATGCGGCAGTGTAATTAAACCATCTTTTACTGTCATGAATTTTTCAATCACTTCTGCATTCATATAATCAAACTGATAACCAACTGGCAATTCAGGATCTGTAACGCCAGTCATTTTGGGCGCATCTTCTCCAATAAAATAAGCTACATCAGCCACATTCAAACCTTGTTGCAACATGAAATTATTACGCTTTAAATACGTTGTATACACATCCATTTGTGAAAACCAAGTGTTCTTTCTATTAAACTCATTTCCAAACCAAGCATTCATACCCGGATTTTTGTCTTCGTATGGTTGTGTGATATAAACATGCAATAAAGTATTGTTGATACCTTCTGCAAAAAAGCGATCGCCACGTTGTTTAATGGTTGCAGGATAACGGCTGAAAGGGTTGCCAGAACAAGTGTTTGACTCTGCAGAGATTTTTGTTTTTCCATAAATATGTCCACAAGAAGTAGCTGCACGATTTTCAATATTGCCTAATTCTCCTTCACTCCAAAATTCTCCACCTATTTCGTCTGACTGTCCACCATACATTAAAAACTCACTCGGAAAACCCCAGTGGCCATAGTTTTCTAACCAAGTTCTTAAACCATTTTTATGACTCACTTCCCTTAAACCACCAACATAATCGTATGCAACTTTATCGGCCACCATTCTGCGCATATCCCATAAAAATCTGTCGGATGCTAATTGACTATTTACTACCATCCCATTGTAAACAGGTAAATAAGGAAGCGCACTATACCCATATCTTTTTTGAAAATCAATTAAAAAATCATCCGTAAAATTTTGACCACCTGTTTCATAACTATCCTGTACAACTACTTTAAATGTTTTTCTGTCTTCGGCAGGAATTCGTTTGAGTATTTCACCCATATGACCATTAAAATGTTTTTCAACTAATTGCTTACTCATTTTATCAACTTCATATCCGGTAGCTTCTGGCGATGCAGGAGAATTAACGGTTCCTGTTGGTGTCATCCCTGTTCTTGAAATAATCCAATCACCAGCTGGTACATTCCAATTAAGGGTACCATCGGCAGATAAATATTTACTAATGTCTATTACTTTAGACCCATCAATTAAAGTGCTGGCATCATTCACTACAGCTTGGTCATTCCACAAATAATCTTTCCAATAAGGTAGCGGTGTAGGATGCATTTTTGCCAAAGTCTTTTCGCTAAATCGCTCTACCCTTGGCGATGCATACAAATCAATGGATGCAATACCAGATTTTGGTTTTTTGTTTTTAAATATTACTCGAAAGTTTTTTGCAGTGATGGCCGAAAAAGAAATTACCACAGGTGCAAAAGGATCAAATCCTACATTTAAGGCATTATTAGAACGACTCATATTAAAATCAGTGATAGAAATATACTCGCCTTTATCAGATTCATATTGAAGTGAAACATTTGCAGACATTGGATTTTCGGTAGGTCTAATAGCAATACTTCTTGCAGTAAAAGTTTCTTTCGCATTTAGATTAACTATAAAATCAGAACCTGTAGGAAAATTAATGCCCGTTTTTTTATCTCCATCAAAAAGGGTAAATAAACTATCTACACTAGGCAATGAACTTACAGAAGCGTTTAATGTATTTAGTACTAATGAATTATTTTTTGGTGCAGGATAAGCAATCAATTTAACATCTTGAAAAAGTTGAATGGGTTTGTCTAATTTTTTTGATAGTTGCAAAGGTCCACTCACTTGCGTTTCAGAAGAAATTAAATAACGCATGGCATCTGTAGATTTAATCCAAGGACCGCCAGATTGACTCCATCCTGGCGAATTAAAAATGCCAATTTCAATATTTAAAGCTGTTGCTGTTTTTAGGGCTGCGTGTAAAATATCCCACCACTCCTCACTTAACATTTTTACTTTACCATAAGCTACATCCTTCAAGCCAATATTACCAATAAACGCACGGTTAATCCCTGCTTTTTTCATGGCATATAAATCATTAATAACGCCTTCTTTTGAAATATTATCAGAAATCCAATACCAATACACACTGGTTTGAATGCTATCTGGCGGATGTACAAATCCAGCTTCTAATAGTTGGTCAGATACTTTGGTTTGATTGGTTGACCAAGCAACAAATACCAATAATGTAATAAGGCAGAAAACAGCCAAAAAGGTTTTTTTCATATAAAAGTTTTCAAAAGCAATAACGGCTTTTAAAAATAACCTTTTTATGGGCTTTAATTTTATTAATCATTAATCTCTTAGCTTTTATCTGAAATTAATTTTTACTTATTAAAATCTGCACCGGTCCCAACAATCCAGATGGTAGCAATGGCGTATCAATTTTGTAATGATCATTTGTACTGAATGTGTAGCGGCCAGTGATTATTTTTTTTCCTCCAAGAAAGTCTAGTGGCGTTTGCACTTCACGTACATTGGCATCGGCTGGTTGCTTGTCGCCAATCATGCGGTTCGGCCAACGGTTTACAACTTCAATTTCAAGTTGGTTTACGCCAGATTTTATTGCACTTGTCACTTCAACCCTGAAAGGTGCACACCATACCACACCTAGGTCTTTGCCATTTAATTTCACTCGCGCCATGTCGTGGACTTCGCCTAAACTCAAATAGGTTTTTCCCAAAGAAATGCTTGTAATACTAAACGCTTTTTTATAAGTAGCAATACCTGAATAATATTTTATTCCAGACGCTGTATTTGTAGTCCAATCTTGTAATGTATTAAAAACAATTTTCTCCGGCCCACCCCATTTTGGATCGAAAGCAAGATCCCATGCTCCAGTTAATTCTTGACTGACTGCTAATTCCGTAAAATTCTTTGTTGTATTCAATGCAAGTGCTGTTTCTTTTTCTCCGAACAACACAAAATAACTTTGATACGCATCAAACTCAATAGGAATGGTTATTGTACCATCCTTACGCTCAAATTGAGACAACGGCAATCGCTCACCAGTTACAGGGTTCCAGAGTTGGGCGTTAGCTTGGCCAACACGAAAACTGCAGTTTGCTTTAATTTGATTAGCGGTTCTATTTGAAATAAAATAAATATCTCGGTCTTCGGTTTGCCGATGATTATATCGTACAGGACCTGTTGCCGTGAAATCTTCTACCACTCCTATTTCCTTTAATATATTGGCAGTTAAATCATAGCTGGGATAAAGCGGTGTTTGGTTTTCTAACGTTAGTTCCCCACCCCAATAAATAGAGCCTTTACCATAGTTGTGTTTGCTATTGATCTTCGGAACTTCTAGTTTCCCCCAAAGATCAATAGCTATTTTTTGCACTTCTAAATCACAAGCAGGATAACCTACAAGACTTGGTGATTTCAGCGGTGGTATACCAATGATTGTAGCTCCGGCTTTTACCAAATCTCGAATCTTTGCAAGTAGTTGCGGAGTCATGGTTTGTATTTGCGGTAAAACCATTATTCGGTAAGAACTTCCTCCCGGAAATACAATCAATCCATTCTTCACTTCGGCACGTGCCATAAGAATTTTTGGAGAGCATCCGTCGAATCCATATCCCTTTTTATCTACTAACGGGCCACTACCTTCTAATGCCGTTTCTGGTGCACGAAATACTTGTGGAGCGCCTTCTGGAGTGAGATACAATATGTCATTAACTGCAACTCCCTGACGCAATAGTTGTGAACAACGACTGAGATAAAGATGGTAATCCGATACCATCGGCCACCATGTTTGGTTTCTATGCCAATGAACCCCATAAGGTCCCATGGTCATTCCAGGTTTATAAGTATCACCTAAAGCTTGATGCGCATAAGTATGAAATACAAAACGATTAATACCAGCAGCAAAAGCCCAGTCGCCTTGATTTTTCAATGTCCATGGATATGCATCTAGTGCACCAGAAAATCCACTAGAAGTAAAGGATTCTGCAGACACAATCGACTTTCCCATTAAATGCGCAATGGAACTCGATTCAAAAACACTGAAAGACGAATTGAAACCTTTGTTCCAAAACTCAGCCATCGGCACATCTGCAACTGCTCCCAAATCTAGGTCGCCAGAAGGATTCATATCGTAAGGTTCAATAGAAAGTTCAAGACCATTTTTGTGTGCATACTGTTTTACAGCCTGTGCGTGGTTGTCTAAAATAAGTTCCTGCCCTGTTAAACGGAGGTCCCATAAAAAACGCTCCGACTTTTCTAAACTTTCCACTGCTCTACCAGTATAGGTTAGTAAGTAAGGTTCTGCGTTATAAGACCTACGTTTTTTAAACTCATCAAGAAATGAAGGTGACCAGTTTTGTGCGCCTGATTCCCAACTATCCATATGTAGTGTGGTTAAGCCATGTAGCTTAGTTCGAGGGTTGATTTTATTAAGCAATACGCCAACAAAATTATCTAGATGATCATTTAATGCCTTTGCACTAAACTTATCACTTTCTAATCCCATGGCTGCTTCTGGAGCAGGTCGGGTATCTGCACCAGTAACGCGTCGACCCATTCTAACAATCGTCCAATCGCCATCAGGAACCTTCCAACCCAAAGATCCATCGGGCTTTAATTGACTAGTAAGATTTACAATTTCTTTTGGTGCAATAATATTTGATAAAGATGGCTCGGTATAATTCGCCGAAGTTGGCAAATATGGTTTCACGTTTGGTGAACTAGAATACGGAGACCTTTCAAAAAGCGCTTTCTCATTAATATCTGAAATAATAGGTTTTTTAGTAGGAAATGCAAAGGTTGCTACATCTTCGTAAAAAGGATTTGACATCTTGTGCCAATTGGTTGAACGTTGCGCTGGCATAGGAAGAATTCCCGAATAATTATTTGGACCTTTAATATCAATTGAACTAAACACCAAATGCTGCATTGCCTGTTCTGGTTTAACCCAAGGTCCACCACTACCACACCAACCTGGTCCAATACCAAGTGTGATGTCTATACCCAAACGCTCTGCGTCTCGAACAGTTTTAACAAAAAGATCTTGCCACTGATTGGTCATCCATTTCACCGGACCTTTTGGAACGCCAACGTTTACTTCAAGAAATACTAAATTGCCAATACCCGCTTGCTTCATGGCTTCTAGGTCGGCAGTCATCTCTTTGCCATTTAGGTTACCATCCATAAAATACCAATAAACACCAGGACGTGCAGCATCAGGCGGCGTTAAAAAATTCTTAACCAAATCTTGAGAACTAGATTTTTTTTGACTGTAACAATCATTTATTGAAAGAATTGAAAGTATAATTAGTAAGATATTAATTGGTTTCATAGCAGACTTGTTTTTACAGTTTCTAATACAAGAACAAAACATGATTGTGTGCTCAAATTACACTATATTTTAAGAGATACACATAGTTTAAATTGAATTAGTAATCTATGAATAAACAGGAAGCCGCTTTGGTAGATGGTGTAAATTGACAATAAATAAAAATCCTCAAAAAAATTACTAATATGTAGCATTTTTAAGAGGATTAATTTTAAATATGTCGGGATGGATACCGCTAGTTCTAACCAAATACTAGCAGATTTAAATAATATAATGAGTCTTTCGTATTCTACCCTCCAAAGGTAAAGTTTGTAAACTTAATGTAATGCACCTTATATATCGGGTGATAGAGAGTATTTTAATAGCAATTATCTACTAAATTACTTTCTATATATTTCTTACACATCTAAAACCAGTATTGCTGCAACCAGAATCGGCACTACTTTTCATTCTACGCGACACTCTATAACCTGTGCAATAACTTTTATTACACATAAATGAACCACCACGTAACGACTTTTTGGGTGTATATGGTTCTTCTGGATCTAAACTACTTGCTGGGCCATTGGGATTTTTTACCCCATCTTTTTTAATGGTTTTATAATAATCATTTCTATACCAATCACTGCACCATTCCCATACATTGCCAGCCATATCATACAAGCCATAACCATTTGCTGCATAGCTTTTTACAGGAGCTAAACCATAATAGCCGTCTCTTTTGGTATTAATATTAGGGAAATTGCCCTCCCAAGTATTTGCTTTTGGCTTTCCAACATCCAAATCTTCATTGCCCCAACTGTATATATTGTTTACTAAACCACCTCTTGCTGCCCATTCCCATTCAGCTTCGGTGGGTAAGCGTTTACCAGCCCATCTTGCATATGCCATAGCATCATCCCAAGACACTTGCACCACTGGTAAATTATCTTTCCCATTTATGGTTGAATTTGGCCCATCAGGATGACGCCAATCTGCACCTTGTGTCCAACTCCACCATTGGGAGTAATTATTTAATTCAACGGCTTGCTTTGGCGGTGTAAATACCAATGAGGATGCTACAAGTTTGTCTTCTGAAGGCTTGGGGGTATTTGGCGGTAATTGTTTTTTCAATTCTTCCCAATCGGGCTTACGCTCAGCAGTTGTCACATAATGTGTAGCATTTACAAATACTGCAAATTGTGCATTAGTTACCTCAGTTGCATCTATCAAAAAAGCATCCACACTTACTTTATGTTTTGGAAATTCGTCAGCATCAGCTTGCTTATCATCTGCCCCCATCATATATGAACCTGCAGGTATGCTAATCATACCAACGGTTGACGTATTTTTACTAGCTACAATATTTTGTGAACTATCTGCTACAGCTCCAAATCTTGATGGTATGTTGGAATGACAACTGATTGATGAAGTATCTTTATATTTAGAAGTAGTAGTTGCAATTGATTTTGAATTTTCAATACTATTGCAAGAAAACAAGCAAATGACCAAAAGGCCTATAAGATTTTTTACTTCGTGTTTAAGTTTTTTATGCATAAAAAAATCAATAAAATTAAAGTTTCTAAAGTGTTTTTTAATAATGTTATAATACGTCATTTTACAACTGCTTCAATATAGGAACTTAGTAGAAGCTGAGTAATGCTAGTCCCGTAACGTTTTTAAGAGATTGATTTTACTCGAAATTTCCAGGCAATGCTTTTATTTTTTGAATCTGGATGTTTTTATAATAAACCTCTGCCCCTTCACTTTGAAGCTGGATTTTACCTTTAGTGAGAGGCTCATATTGCCCATTAACCTTGTGCTTTGAATGAAACAAAACCATATTTACCTTTCCATTGATGACATGAATAGCAGTATCCCCAAAGCAATAAAGGTCAAGCGTATTCCATTCACCGGTAGGTTTTTCAGCGTCGGAGTTTTTGATACAATGTCTGCCAATGCTAGTTTTGTCTTCAAAAGTGTACATTTCTCCAGTTTTTGAATAGCGAAATTTTTTCTCGCCCTCTTTCACTGCGGGAATATCAAAAATTGCTCCTGCACAACCCCAATAATCTCCACAGTCGCCTTCTTGTAACTGAAATTCCTGAGACTGCATCCAAAATCCCCAATCTGCACCATGTTTTCCGTTGGCATGATAAAGAACGCCACTATCAAATTTTGAATTTTCTTTTGGGTGAAATTTATTTTTGCCCCACTTAAATTGCAAAGTCAAATGATAGTTTTCAAACTCCTTTTTAGTAGAAATTCCACCAAAGTTTTCTCCCGAAATTTTCATTACTTTTTCACCATCTAGTTCAACTACTGTAAAAACTTTTTTTGGGTCAATATTAAGCCCTATCGGAAGCACGCCAGTTCGGTCAACACCATCCGTAGGAAATTGTGGACCCAAATAAGTGTCCCAACCTTTTAGATTTTTTGTATTGAATAAAGTTTGCCATTGTGCATTTATTTTCGTTCTTACAAAAAAAGCTATTATAAAAAGGAAAAAGGCTTTTTTCATTGATTCATTTTAATGCTAATTATTACACTTTATAGTGCTCTGATAAATTTATCTGAGTTGAATTTTTCGTATTAGCTTTATTAGTGGCGTATTTAAAGCGAAATTATAATTTCAAACTCTACCAATCACTTCAATACCTAATTACTATAGTTTTTAATTCAATTTTTTCAAAATCCTTTTTGCTTTTAGAGTGGTATCAACATTACCACTTTTTCCTCCTTCTTCACTATCATTGGCATTGTTTTTTCCATTACTAGGCAGAGGATCGGCATCTACTTTTGGTATAAACGCCTGAAGCATTTTTTTTGCATTTAATACATCTTTAGCAGTAGAAGTAGATAAATTATTCCACTCCATGGGATCATTTTTAATATTATAAAACTCTTCAACTCCACCTTTTCTATCTCGATAAATATATTGCCACTCTTCGGAAATAACAGCGTGTGCTCCCTTTCCATCAGTGGTAACTGCAGGGTGCCATTTTAATGATGGATTAGTAAATAATGGGCGTAAACTTTCGCCATCAATATTCTCTTTTTTTGGAAGTTTGCATAAATCAATAAGGGTAGGATATATATCCATCAGGTTCACATTTCTAAAACACAATTGTTGTTTTGTCATTCCAGGCACATGAACAATGAAAGTAGTTTGCGTAGATTCCTTCCACAACTCAGCCTTCCTGAATCTTAGTTTTTCACCAAGATGCCAACCATGATCACCAAACAATACAACGATTGTGTTATTCGCATATTTACTTTTTTTCAAAGCATCTAAAACAACTCCTATACAATCATCTGCATAAGTTGCTGATGCCATATAAGCTTGAATAGCTTTTTTAAATAGGAGTTGATCTTGTTGTACCCATAGAAAATCTGGAGTAGGGCTAGCATATTTTTCTCCATTTTTAGTGACTATATCATCTAGGTCATCCAATTTAAAAGGTGGTATTTTAATTGTATCAGTTGAATACCTATCAAAATATTCTTGTGGCACGTACCAAGGTAAATGTGGCTTTGAAATACCAACTGCCATAAAAAATGGTTTATCAAAATCTTGTTTTAGCTTATCAGCAAACCAAGACGCAGTCCTATAATCTTTAGTTTCTTCCTTTGGTGCTTTTGTTGGAGCCCAGGCGAATTCTGTACCTCCACTTAATTTGTATTTTGCATTTGGTATAACTTCGCCGTTTATGATTCCTTCATTTCGAGAATATAATTTTTCTTTTATTATTTCTGTTGACCCATCCTCTAATTCCCATTGATCAAATGCCCATTGTCCATGGTCTACCCCATTTGGTGTTACATGTTTATGAAATATTTTCCCCTTTGAAATTGTCACATAACCGTTTTTTGAAAAATACTCTGGGAGTGTAGCATTTTCTTGAACCAACTTAGAACCCAACATATTATTGCCATTTCCATATGCACCAGTTTTAGAAGGTAAAAATCCAGAAAGCAATGCTGAACGAGAGGGGCAACAAACAGGACCAGCCGAACTTGTATTACGAAAAACCATAGCTTTTTTTGCAAATTTGTCCATATTTGGAGTAAGCATTTGTGGATTGCCTTCCATAGCCCCTACCCAATCATTTAGATCGTCGACAGCAATTAAAATAATATTTGGTTTATTTATTTTTTGAGCGATGGTGAACTTAAATAATATTAAGTGGAGTAGTAAAATAACTATACGTTTCATATTGATTTTTTTTGCCTTTTTTTCTGTTGATGCTTTTTATTTAATAAATTATTCATGATTAATTGCTTTGGTTTATTTGCGTTGAATATCTACTACTATACCATTAAAAATATCGTCTATTTTATCAGTATTCATTAATACAAAATCAGATTTGAACATTCCGCTTTTGTTTAATGTCATATCAGAAACATCAACTGTAACAGACTTCCAATTATTATCTCCTATCCCTTTTACTTCAATGGCTGTTTTCAGTTGTTTTCCTTTGTTATATTTCAACGACCAAGTTGAGCCTGCGTTACTATCTAACCAAGAAATAGTAAATTTCAAACTTTTAGGCTTCGAATTAACAAACATCTCATCATCAAATTTAAAATACATGGCATTTTTTCCTGATGCATTCTCAAAAGAACGGGCAAATCGATCGTATTTAGATGATTTCTCATCAATAGTTCCTCTAACTCTGAAAAGGCCTATTGATGTTTCGCTTGGATTAATTTGAGTCAAAAATCTTTCGTAATTGCCTTCTTCAATATCCCAGCCTGCATCATTATAGCCTGTTTGTCTCTCACGCTGATTAACCTGATTCAAATTAGCTGATTTTACATCATCCATTTTAGCACCTCTGGCTTCGTATGCTTTACATATTTTCACATATCTATCAAGATTAGATTGCTTAGCAACTCCAAATTCACTTTCTGGAAATTTCAAAACATCTGCTGCATTTAATCCTTCATGAAATATAGAAACTGCAGTAGTAGCAGTTGCAGGATATACCTGTTGGTAATATTTATTAGTCATTCTAAAAATATCGGCAATCTCTTTATGATTATATCCGTACTCAATTGCTCCTTTTTGCATATTGGTAGAAGAAACTCCAGTATTCATTCCGCTTAAAGCCGCCCAATAAAATCCAATTTCTTTGTTGATTTCAAAAATAGGTTTGTTCCAAGATGCATCCATTTCTGAGGCAGAGAATAATTTCATTCCTTTAGGATTTACTAAATAAGGAACCCATTTCTTTGTAAATGATTTTTCATCAGATAAATGATGCCCTCTATTGTATGCACCTCCTTTAATTCCAAAACCAATTTTAGGATCTATCGTATTCATTACCCAATTATAAGCAATGGGTTGTTTTTCTGGATCAACTCCATTAAAAACCAAAACAATTTGATGATCATTTACATCATTAAAATATTTTTTATATTCTGTAAATGCTTCTATACGGAAGACTTCCCATTCATCTTTTTTATTTGCAATTATATATTTTTTATCTATTGGTTCTCCTTTGTAAGGGGACTCGTCGCCTGTACTTCCTGTTTTTACTTGCACAAATGCAATACAATTAAATTTTTCTTTCGGTTGATTTCTCAGAAAAAGTGAAAACTGTTTAATTAGATTAAAATAATATTTTTTATACGCATCACTCAAGTAAAAAGGATACTTAGGAAATTTAGCATGTTTTTCGGGTTTATCACTAACCACTTTTACTAGAGGAACCCCATTTTCATAAAGCCAATCTGGCGAATCAGGGCCAACATTTATACTCACTTTAACAATTTTGTGGTATTTCGCTGCCTTATCCAAAGTGTTCTGAAACATAGCAAAATTGAAATTATTTGGTCCATTAGCTTGAACTTCTGACCATCTTGCTGACACTTCAATTCCTAATACAAAATCTGCTTTTGGATCTGAGTAATCATCAATCCCTTCTCCCCTATCCCAAACTCCATAAGAGTTTATTGGAACTGCTATTTTTTGTGCGTTTATTGTATTTAAACAAAAAAATAATTTAACCAATATTAAAAGTGATATAAAAAAATATTGTTTCATTTCAAATTTATTAATTGTTCGTTTTTTTTTGTTTCTTATTTAATTCATTGCCTGTGTAGAGAACATTGCTTAAAACCCATTCATCATATAACTTTATTAAATCATTGAATTTTTCAGGAAATTGAAGTTTTAGGTCAGTTGTTTCATTACGATCATCTTTCATATTATACAAAGACCAAACTTCTTTATTAGCAACTGCTTTCCAATCTCCCATTCGAATGGCCTTGCCCTTAGCCCATTGAAAGAAAATAGGTTTAGTTCTTTCTGGTTGATTTTTTCCTATTAAAATTGGCAAGAAACTTTCTCCTTGCATGGGTATGATTGACTGATCTCTAAAATTAATAGGGTATTCTGCACCAGTAATTTCTTTGAAAGTAGCCATCATATCAACAAAATGTAATGGATGATTATCGATCGACCCTTTAGATTTAATTTGTGAAGGCCAATATGCAATAAATGGAGTACAAATGCCCCCCTCATAACTAGTATTTTTAAATAGTCGATAAGGTGTATTAGAAACGTTAGCCCAATCTTCTTTTAATGAAGCCCAGTATGATAAAGTACTGGGTAAACCGCTACCATTGCTATTATTTTTCCCTAAATTACCTTCTGCATTTTCTGCATTAGATCCATTGTCTGATACAAATAATATTAATGTGTTATCTAACTTACCAGACGCTTTTAGCTTATTCAATAGTTTGCCAATATTTTGATCTATCCGATCAATCATTGCAGCATAAACGGCCATTCGCAGGTCTTCCTGATCCTTTTCTTCATCAGTTAACATATTCCAATCTTTTGAAGTTGGATCTGATAACTTCATTAAAGGATCAACCATGCCTAATGAAACCATTTTCTGATACCTTGTATCACGAATTACTTTATATCCAGCTTTATACTTACCTCTATATTTTGCAATATCTTCTGGCCACGCCATTAAAGGATCATGTGGTGCCGTATATGCCAAATAAAGAAAAAATGGTTTCGTATCATTTTTATATTGATCGATATAATCAATGGCATTTTTTGTAAAATAATCAGTTGAATAAAAATCTTTACTCGTATTATATGGCTTAAAAGATTTGTTATCGATATTCCAAGTATCAGGACCACCTTTAAAAATTGGAACTGCTTCACCAGGTCTTTGATTACCCGGATTGAAATGATTGGTTGCACCACCAAAAAATTCGAAAACTCGGTCGAAGCCAAAATCATACAATGATTTTTTGCTATGGTTTTTCCCTGATTGCAATGTTCTATAACCTACAGTTCTCAATAAATCCCCTAAAGAAATTGAATGATCAAAGGTTCCAGGATTAATTGACATTCCGTTCTGCTGAGCATATACACCTGTTAACAAACAGGCTCGAGAAGGAAAACATTTTGAAGTATTATACATTTGAGTAAATCGAATGCCATTTTGTGCTAATCTATCTAGATTGGGAGTTTTAATTTCTCCTCCGTAACAACCAATATCTGAGTAGCCCATATCGTCAACTAAAACGAGTATGATATTAGGCCTGTTTAATTTTTTCTCTTTAGAAACTTGCGAATTTCCAGTGTAAAAAATAAATAAAACTATTAGAAATAAAGTATAAAATTTATTGCTTGTTTTCATTATTTACCCCTTCTTTCTTTATTTCATAATCAAATTTAAATCTGTCGTTTTCAACATGCTGCTTTTTCATAATTTTGGAAATTTTTGCTACAATTTCAGGATTACTTTGGGCTATATTTTTTTCTTCACTTGGATCCATACTTAAATCATAGAGTTCAATGGAGGCATTTGCATTACTTCCTATATTTACTCTAACCCCTTTCCAGTTTCCCATTCTAACTGCTTGACTTCCATTTTTTTCATGAAATTCCCAATACAAAAAATCATGCTCTTTTTGTTTTGTTCCAATTAAAGTTGGTAGGAAAGAAATTCCATCACTTGCATTTGTAGTTTTTATATTGGCAATAGCGGCTAATGTTGGCATAACATCCCAAAATGCCGACACATTTTCTGTTTTTGAACCTGGTTTAACTTTAGCAGGCCATTTTACAATCATTGGTTCTCTTATTCCTCCTTCATAAACATCTCTTTTTATTCCTCTTAAAATACCATTGCTATTGAAAAATTCCGGGTCACCACCTCCTTCCTTATGAGGACCATTGTCGCTCGAAAAAATGATTATAGTATTCTTCTCAATTCCTAATTCTTTAATTTTTGCCATTATTTCTCCAACATGTTTATCTAAACGAATTACCATTGCGGCAAAGGTTGCATGTGGATATTTTTGAGTAGTATATTCTCGAATTTCTAAATTTTCTCCATAGTCAAAGCCAACAGCATTCTTTTTTCCTTCAAAAGGAGTTTCTTTTCCAAATTTTATTTTTTGTTCTTTTAAAATTTCATCATCAGGTACTATTAATTCTGCATGTGGTAGGGTTGATGGATAATACATGAAAAATGGTTCATCCTTATTTTCCTCTAAAAAATGCAAGGCTTTATTTTGAATTACATCTGCAGCATAAGTAACCGTATGTTTCCAATCATTTCCATCAAGCATTACTTTATCTCTATTATGCCATAAATGATCAGGATAATATCTATGAGCAACAGCTTGACAATTGTATCCAAAAAACTCATCAAATCCTTTGTTATTTGCATCACCCTCAGAACCAATATACCCCAATCCCCATTTACCAAAAGCCCCTGTTTTATATCCTGCTTTTTTTAAAAGTTCTGGAATAGTAATTGTATTTCCACTCATGGGTGACTGACCCTCTTCCATTCCCTTTTCTTGAGCGTTTCCTCTTATAGATGTATGTCCAGAATGTTGTCCACTCATCAAGCATGAACGAGAAGGCGCACATACCGGTGCTCCTGAATAATGTTGCATAAACTGCATTCCCTGAATTGCCAATTTATCTAAATTTGGGGTATTGATTTTTTGCTGACCATAACAAGACAGATCACCATAACCTAAATCATCTGCAAGGATGTAAATAATATTAGGCTTTTTCTGAGCATTAGTACTATTACAAATAAATAATGCGGCTGTTAACAGAAATAATAAATAAAATTGATTTGATGTTTTCATGTATTTTTTAATTTTTTAAATCAACTAAATTAGCTCTTAAGCAAACATTAATAAATGCCGCAGAAGTCCATAGCTGTTGGCCTGATCCAGAAATTAAACCGCCTGGCAATTCAACTTTTTCATGAAATGAACCAAATCCACCCCATTCTGATTCGCGTTTTACGGATAGTTTAGTTCCCATAGTACGTGCTAGCAATGCCGCATTGTAACCAGTATAATCCTTCCCGTCAACCAATTCTTTTGCTTGAAGAAAGTAGGTATCACAAAATGGCCATGATGCATTATTATGGTCGCCTTTATTGTTTTCAAGAAAAGGATGAATCAAAGGAATCCCTTTATCGGTTGTTGGATAATTATCAATAGCTTTTTTAGCTTCTTTTCCTTTTACAATTCCAAATAAAACAGCAAATGCTGTTCCTAAATTATGCTGATTTTTCATGACAACACCATATCTATCTTTATAATAAGTAAGTGTACCGTCAGGCAATATCAATTCCTTTCTTATGGCTTTTTTTAGTGATTCGGCTCGTACATTCCAATATTTTGATTCATCTGGTAAATTGCATTTTTTTGCTGCAATAGCAAGTGACAACATTGCTTTATAATATATGCAATTAGTGGAAGTGCCTTTAAGTAAAACGCAATCTGAGATAGTCATACCCTTAGGATATCCACTTGAGGTTAAATCTTGAAATGCTGATTGTGCTCTAAATAAACCATCTGTTTTGTCAAACCAAGGATCGTAATTTGTTTTGAAGTTTTCTTTGCCATTCTTATAAAACCATTGCCAATCTGCAATTTCCGGATGTACTGAAAACAAATTGTCAACAGCCCATATCCAAACAACATCATCTGTTCTACGGGTAATACTGTTAGTTTTATATTTTGCCATTACTTGAGGCTCTTCATTTGAAATTATATCCCAAGGAGCATCAATTTCTTTTATTACATGATTGCTTGAAACTTTATACCCCTGGAGCGCAATAACCTCTCTGGTAACTTTCAATGATTGCAGCATCTCTTTCGGGAAAATAACATTAAGTCCTAATATTCCAGCAAAAGCAATGTCTCTTGTATAAACTCTATCTGTATAACGTCTTCCCGCTGCAAAGTAGCTGCCATATGAATTGGTTACCCCATTTTGCTGAATATCATTAAGGGCAATCTTCCACATTTTTTTAGTTAATGGGGTAGCATTGTCTTTTAACAAGGTTTGACATTTGGGTTTTACCGATGGCAAATCATCAACCGTAAAAGCACCTAAAGCGTCCGTTAAAGTAGTTTCTGTTAATATTAATGGATCGCTTTTATACATTAATTGCGGATCAATCAAAGTATTTGCAAACAACAATAAACTACCCAAAAGAATGGGCAGCAATTTTATGATCTTCATATGGTAGCAATTTACAATAGTGAAGTTGATGATTCTAGAATTAGAATACCAATTCAATAAGTCTCATTAAAAAGTGATTTTGTCTCAATATTTACCCTTTTTGCAACTTAAAATTCATTTTCAACGATTTATTTGAGTAGAATTTTACAAATTGATACAAAAAAACATGGTTTTTGAGACTATTATGTCGGGTTAATAAGAATGGCAGATTTTAGTTTTGGTATATTAACGAATTGCGCCATGTCGAGAATTACCAAAGCTATTATCTGCTTAATTTGTATTTGTCCATTTATTAAAGGTTTTAGGTATGCAAATACCAATTTAATTGAATGCAAGGCATTTTCCACTAATAACTCCATAGAGTCGAAAGTCACTACAAAGAAGGGCTTGAATGGTCAAAATTACATCAATATTTCATTGACAAATAAAGGAAAAGCGATTGACAAGATAGATTCAATTGAAGTGTTGATCAAACAATCCTCAAAAAGCCATGACCTGACTCAAATTATGGTTGGTGGAACCTGCATGGGGCGAACACCTATAAAACAATCAGATGCATCTGATACAAGAAGTGAAACAGCCACTTTTTTACTTACAAAACTTAATCAAAATAACTACACGCTAGTTGGAATACTTACCTGGAATACTTTCATGCCTTATATCCACTATAATTCTCAAAAAGATATTGTTATTAAAGCCTTTGGTGAGAAGAAGCCAATCAAGCCAGGAGAAACAATTTATTTTGAACGGATTGTAGAGACCAAGAACGATTCTTGGCAGGATTTAATGTTTAATTATGGTGAGGAAATTGCAAAAGAACATCAAATTAAACCAAAAAAATCCCTAGAATTAAAAGGTTGGTCAACCTGGGATTATTACGGCAGAGTTTATGATACAAAAGATGTGATTAAAAATATTGATCAATTAAGCGCTCATGGAATTAGTGCTAATATCATTCAAATAGATGGTGGCTGGTGGACAGAAAGAGGCGATTATTTAAGTGTTAGAAAAAATTTAGTAGGTGGTATGAAAGCCATTGCAGATTATGCAAAATCAAAAGGGTATAGAGCAGGTATTCACTTAGATGGCTTTAGAGCAGATAAATCCTCAGAATTGTTTAAAAATCATCCAGATTGGTTTTTAAAGGACCAAGATGGTGAAACAATTTGCCAAGCCGTTGATAGAAAAGATACATACATGCAATACATCTATTTTGATTATTCAAATCCTGCTGTATGTGCCTATATGAAAAATGTATTGAAAACAATTCGTAACCAATGGGGATTTAGCTATTTTAAAATAGATTTTATGCGTTACGGTCTTTTGGAGACCATATTAGCAGAACATGGAAAAGACAGATTGAAGGGTTCAAAAAGAGTCACTGCAGTTAATTCTTTTGACAACAGTATTACTAGTGTTGAAAGAACAAGAGCAGGTTTAAAAGCAATGAGAGAAGGCATTGATGATGGCTTTTTTTTAGCATGTTCTTCCATTTTTGGACCAACGATTGGTATTGTTGATGGAATCAGAACAGGTGGAGATATTAGCCCTTCTTTTGATTATTACCAAACGCGTTGCTTGCAAAATGCGGGTAATTTTTACATGAATCATGTTATTGTACAGACCGATGCAGATTATTTAGTAGTTAGAAATAAAGAAGATGAAGAGTCTAGTAGAGCATGGGGTACGGATAAATTTGGGGGTAATACTACTTTGAATGAAGCTAAAATGTGGGCTGATTATATAGCCTTGTATGGTGGCATTAAAATTAACAGTGATAATCTTACAACTCTCAGAAACGAAAGAAAAAATCTAATTAAAAATGCTTTTTCTTTAAAAACAGCAACACGTTTTTTACCTATTGATTTTTGGAGTCATGCAAAAAACAATAAAGATGCTTATAATATAATGCTTGCTGAAAATGAAGATGGTGTTTATTTATCTCTATTTAATTGGAATGAAGAAGACAAACAGTTCATTATTGAAGGTTTAGAAAATACGGAGATAACTGAAGCATATACAAAAGAGAAAATCAATACTAGAAATGGTAAATTAACAATAGAAACAAAGGGACATAGTTCAAAGATATTTAAGATTAAAGGAAAGAGTTTCGACTATTTGAGAAAAAAAATAAACAACGATTAATTAGCTGCCAAAACTACCATCATGAGAAAACTAAAAAACTACAAAAAAGTTTTATTGTTATCAATAATAACTTTATTTACTGTTTTTACACAGACTTACGCACAAACAAAGACAGTGATTGGAACTGTTAAAGATGAGAAAGGAAACCCTTTATCAGGCGTTACCGTAATTGTACAAAACTCAAAAAATGCTTCGAGTACAGATAAAGATGGGAAATTTTCTGTCAAAGCATTATCAACTGACAAAATTGTTTTCACTTTTATCGGTATGAAAAAACAAGTCATTGCAGTGGGAAAACAAAACCAAATTGAAATATTATTAACTGAAGATCCTTCAGCGCTTCAGGAAGTAATTGTAGTTGGTTATAATTCTAAAAAAACGGCTGAAATATCTAGTTCCGTAGTTAGTTTAAATGCCGAAAAGTTAGCCACATCAACAGCAACCTCTTTAGATGGTATTGATTTATTACAAGGTAAAGTAGCTGGCTTAACCATTTTTGAAAATAACTACGATGCAGGTTCTGCACCTTCTGTAAGGATTAGAGGAACAGGGTCCTTAACGGCAAGTAGCGAACCACTTTGGGTTGTAGATGGTGTAATTTCATCTGCTAGTGCATTTAATCCTAACGATGTTGCAAGCATAACAGTAATGAAAGATGCAGGTGCAACAAGCCTTTATGGCTCTAAAGCAGCCAGTGGTGTTATAGTTGTAACTACCAAAAAAGGTAATGCTGGCAAAGGGGTATACAATATTAATTCATCCTATGGAATCAATACTCCTATTTGGGGAAACTTTAAAGGGACAATGAATTCGGCTCAGTTGTATGATTATCATCGTGAAGCGTTTGCAAACGATAATACGTATTTGGCTTCTCCAACAAATACAGAAGCACTTTGGATGAGCAATGTTGTGAGAGGTAGAACTAGAGATCAGGTAATAGCAACTGATTTCGATTGGCTAGCTTTTATGTACCCAAAAGGGAATACACAAAAAGTAAATTTCTCTTATAGTGGAGGTTCTGAAAAATCAACCCAATATATCGGTTTGAACTACAACAAGATAGATGGTACTGTAAGAGGCAATGATGAAGACCAAATTTCTGGACAAATTAATTTAACTAATAAATTAGGCGATAAATGGAAACTAGATACTAGAATTTTTGCTTCAATGAGGAAAAGTAATTCATCTCTTTTTCAAGAAAATGGACGACCTGCACCTTTTGATAGTCCCTACAATTTGGATGGTTCTTTGAAACTACTTCCACAGATGCAAACAGATTGGATTGGAACAAGGTCAGCGAATCTTTTATTATATGATGTAAATGGAAACGAAAATTCAGATAATTCATTGAATTTCACTCCCTATTTTGGGATAACTTATGAAATGTCACCGAAATTTAAATTTACTTCATCTACTCAGTATAGATATGTAAGTGCATTATCAAAACTATATCGTTCAGGCGATTCTTGGATAAATGATACAGATTATACGCAAGGTCTTTTGGGAACAACTAATGCATCTTTACAAAGACAACAATCAACAGGTCAAAACATATTAAATAATGAGATACTTACTTTCAACCAAAAATTTGAAAAAAGTACAATAAACACGTTAGTTGGATTTGAGTATCAGTCTCAAGTGGCTGATGGCTTTACTGCAACAAATACAGGATTAGTAAACGGTATTAGTGTTTTAAATGCCACTACAGGGGTACCAATAGTAAAAGGAACACCAACTGAAATATATAGAGTTTCTTACTTTTCTCAGTTAAATTACAATTTTGATAATAAATATTTTGTAACTGGATCTTATCGACGTGATGGTTCATCTAAATTTGGAAGCGCCAATCGCTTTGGTAATTTCTATTCAGCTTCTGCAGGTTGGTTGATTAGTGGTGAAAATTTCATGAACAATACTTCAAAAACTATCTCTACACTTAAACTAAGGGCTAGCTATGGAGCTACAGGTAATGATAATTTTACTAACTATTCTGCTGTCGAAACTTTTTCACTAGGTGCAAATTATAATTTTCAAAGTGGTTCTTCGCCATCGCAATATGCAAATCCAAATTTAACTTGGGAGAAAGCCTTCACAGGCAATATTGGTGTTGATTTATCCTTATGGAAAAAAATAGACTTAACCTTTGATTTTTACAGAACCGACAATAAAGATGTATTATATCAAGTTCCACTTGATCCAACTACTGGCTTTAATACAGGTTGGAAAAACATTGGGAATATAAGAAATAAGGGATTTGAATTTTCTGCTTCTGGTAATATTATCAACAATAAAAATTTCAAATGGTATAGTAATTTGTCTATTGCCTTTAACTTAAATGAAGTTATTTCTTTAAATGACGCAGGTGAAAGAGGAATAATAGATGCGAAAGCTAATAGGATTTTAAAAGTTGGAAATGATGTTAGTACATCCTATTTATTTGATTATGTTGGAGCAGATCCGAAAACAGGTTTAGCCACATGGAACACTGTTAATAGCAAGGGTGAAATAGACGGAACTACAACATGGAGACTTAATCCAAACATAGCTTATAAAACCAAAAATCTTTCACCTCGTTTAACAGGTGGCTTTAATAATAAATTCACATATAAAGGTATTTCCTTAGATGTTATGGTGTCTTATGCAGGTGATTTTTATTCGGCTATTACCAGTGATATATGGTTTAGGAATGGTGAAACCCTTATTCAGGCACAATCAGCTGCTGTATTAGGAAAATACTGGCAAAAAGAAGGCGATCAAGCATATTTCCCTCGTCCATTTTATACGGTTTATGGCACATCAGCTACTGTACCAAACAAGCCAACTGGTCAAAACCTAGTAAGGGGTGATTTTATTAAAGTAAATTATATTTCATTAAGTTATGATTTACCTAAAGCAATACTTACAAAATACAAGATGACGAATGTAAGTGTTTATGCACGTGTTAATAATCCATTTTTAATTGCCTTTGATAAGAATTTTGTATTTACATCTCCAGAATCCCAAGGATATGCTGGGGATATAAATGTTAATAAT
>Ga0194047_10000246_pt1 | contig 36717 bp, 37 predicted proteins | sample JunL225m_MetaG_2_FD_160070 | JGI IMG/M metagenome (GOLD analysis project Ga0194047, IMG submission 160070) | Anoxic zone freshwater microbial communities from boreal shield lake in IISD Experimental Lakes Area, Ontario, Canada - Jun2016-L221-5m | ecosystem: Environmental > Aquatic > Freshwater... | reverse complement strand
CCAGCGAAGTCAACATAACCAGCTCCAAGACTCATGGTGTCCCATGTCTTTGAGAGCCAACCGCCGCCCCATGTCCATGCAGCGAATAGCGGATAGTAAATAGCGCCACAGAAAACACCCCAAATGGTGAAGCTGCTCCACTTCCAACGCTCTGCCATTGAGCCAGTTGGAATTGTTGCAACGGTGTCCATGAAAGCAACCATGTACAAGAAGAAACCGAGAACTGCCGGAGTGATTCCACCACCGGACAATGCCCAACCACCCTTGAACAAGAAGATCCAGTTGCCGCTTCCCAGTAATGCGCCCCCGACTGGGTGATCCATTCCGATAAGTGAGGTGCTGAACCCGCCGAATGCCAGAGGGAATCCGATGAGGAAAAACCCAATGAATCCGAGGCCAAAGATGGCAAAGTTCGTGCTGACTACGTGTGCTGCGTGTTTTGCGCGAGTAAAACCAGTTTCAACAAGGGCAAAGCCTGCTTGCATGAAAACAACGAGTGCTGCTCCAATAACGACCCACAGAAGGTTGATCTGTGTTCCTAAAATTTGTACTTCAGATTGCATCGGTTCCTTCTTCTCCTGTGCGCAAACGAATAAGACGAGTTACTTCGGTGATCCAGATTTTTCCGTCACCAATTTTTCCTGTGGCTGCTGCCGTGCGAATTGTGTCGACCACGCTGTCAACTTGGGAGTCGTCAACGACGAGCTCTATTTGTACTTTCGGCACGAAATCAATTGCATATTCACTTCCGCGGTATGTCTCGGTGTGTCCGCCTTGACGGCCAAACCCCTTAACTTCCGACACGGTCATGCCTTGTATGCCGACTGATTTCAGTGCATCTTTCACATCGTCAAGCTTGAATGGCTTGATAATTGTTGTGATCAACTTCACTGTCCTTTTCTCCTTCATCTGAGTCGCTGTGGCGACGTGTGGTGCATTGCTTTTGCAACTACATGCACAGTACGAAGGACATATTTCTCATCTGTCGCACAAGTGTTTCAGGAATGTGGCGAATTGGTGCGTGTGTTAACGCTGTGTAAACGCGGACCGGGGAACTAGGAAAGTAGTTCGGTGATGCGCTCGAGGGCCTGCGCGCCCAGCTTGCGCCCGTGCCGTGTTGAGACTTCAAATCGATCAGACACGTCGTCGCCTTGCGTCGAGATATGAGCATGATGAACGTTGGTTTTGGCCATTGCAAATGCTGTTGCTACTGCTTGCACGAGACCAGGCTGATCAGCTCCGGACACGCGAATGACGCTGTGCCACGGATGAGCGTCGTTATCCAAACTGATAGAGAGACGAGAGTTGTAACTACTGATTAATCGACGAGGCGCATCGAGTCGTCGCTTGAGACGAGTTTCTAATTCGTATGCAATCTGTGCGGCGTTTGGTTTCTGTACAGAGTTCACTATGAATGAGTCGAGAACTGCTTCGTCTGGCCATGTAGCAAGGTCTGCACTGACAATCTCTAATCCGCGTTCGGCGAGAACTGCACAGATACGTGCGAGAAGTCCTCTCATGTCATGAGTTGCAATGTCAACGGTCCATTGCCCACTTTGTGGTGTGCTCTCAACACTGACGCGAACTTTTCCTGATCGTGGCGCCGGTTCAACAAGCGAAGCATGACGAACCAGTGTCTCTGGTTCATGGGCAAGAATGTAGACAGCAGCTGCATGTTGTAGGCGGTCGAGAACGTGCGGATCTGAAGTGAGCGACATCGCTTTGCTGCGTCGAACAGATTCGACAGAGCCTTCAATTCCTTCAATGAGTTCCGGATGTGCAAGAAGTTCCTGAACTCCAGTCGTGATATCAAGCAACATTGGGTATTGCCAGTCTTCAAGGTTGCCGCGAGCCTCTGTCAGCATTCGACACTGCTCAACCATGAGTGGTGACCCAAGGAAGTCAGCCAGCTGAGCCATGTTCCTCGCATTGTTCTCAGCAGTTTCAGATGAAGCAGCTGTGTGTAACAGGGCGCTTGCTGCGACCAATGCACGAATTTGTTGCGCAACATTGTCTGGGAAGATCAAGCGATTGATTATTCCAACGGCTGGACTGTCATCAGAAAAGTCCAGAACAAAGGCAGCGAATAAAATTGCGGAATCCGAAAATGATTTTCCCCTAACACGCTCTCTGAGAATCTCGACTGTGGGCATCTGCATGGAATGTGTCGGATCAAGCTCTGAAGAGTCGCCTCTACGGGCGCGAATCGCTTTGTCTATTTCTGGTAGCGCACGTTCAACAATGTTGGTGACTTCAAGAAATCTCCAGGACCGCGCGTTGCCGCGAACCAAAACGTCGAAAAGCAATTGGGAAGTCTCGAGATCCCACGTCAACTCAACTGCACGATTGGCGTGCATCCAATCCGATAGCGCATCGTTTGGTTGAGCGCGAGATGCAAGAAGTGATGCTTGCAGACCAAGTGAAAGGACAAGAGAATGCGGCGGATTGCCGTGAAGTTGTACTTCGTCGTTTTCGATGACGAGCCATCCGCCGACTGGTTCTTCTGTCACGAGAGCGGCGTCCATCGCGATGGCGGTTTCTTCAGCGTGTTCAATGCGCCAACGTAGTAGTGGTGGAGTGATGACAGTTGTCAAAAGAACGACAAGTAATACCACTGCGTAGAGATCTTCGTTAAAGACTCCAACGGCCACTCCGATTGAAGCAAAGATCAGCCCCACTTCACCTCGTGGAATCATTCCGATACCGATGAGTAATTTGTCGGTGTTGGTGCCTCGTGCTCCGGCTGCTGCGACGATTTTTCCGATAACTGCGATTGTTGTGAGAATTGCTGCAACGAACAAGACATGTCCAGAGAAGAACTTGGTGACTTCTGTGTCAATACCAATCTGCAGGAAGAACACCGGAATAAAGATGGCTCCCAGCGATTTGAAATCTCGAGAAATACGGTCATGTTGAGGAGTGCGAGACAGGACAGTACCTGCAATAAATGCACCAATGATTGGTGCTAGTTGCGCGCCACTAGCAGCAGCAGAGAATCCGAAAGTTAATCCCGCTGCAAGAACTCCGATTGTTGCCGGCGATACTGCGCGCTCACCAATGAATGCGAACAGGCGCGGTACAACCAAAATTCCAATTGCGCCGGCAATTGCGATGAACCCAACAGCGATACCAATCGTGGTTGCGACTCCGGCGATATCAACGGAGCCCTGTTGCACAATGCGAGTGACCACCGTGAGAATGATTAGCCCCAGAACATCATCAGCTACCGCCGCGCCAAGAACGATTCGTGCTTCGGTGGATGAAAGTGCGCGTAAATCACCAAAGACTCGCGCTGTGATACCGACGCTGGTAGCAGCAAGCGCAGCACCAAGGAACAGTGATGCATTAAATGATTCGCCGAGAACTGTTCCGGCCAAGACACCAGACGACATGGGGACAACAACACCGATGATGGCCACGAGCAGTGAAGCACGTCCCACTTTTCTCAGCTCGGTCAGGTCCATTTCCAGGCCAACTTCTGCCAGCAGGATGATTACGCCGACTTCAGCCAATATGCGCATCGCATCACTGGGGTTGATGAGGCCAAGCATTGACGGGCCGATGATGATGCCGGCAATAATTTCGCCAAGTACCGCAGGAACACGAATGCGCTCAAACAGCTCTGCAGCAATCTTGGCAACAATAAGAATGATTGCGAGATCGGTGAAGATTGAGCCGAAATCGATAACGCCACTGGTGGCTAGTAGCGCGGTATTCACGGCTCTAGTTATATCTCACGTGCAAGAAGTTGCACGGCTGCTTTGTGAGCCTCGTCAGAGAGCATCCAGCCTCTACGCCGTACGGTGATAATGCTCTCGGCACCAAGGACTCGTCGAAGGACTACCACTGAAGCATCAGCTCGTCGTGCTGAGACATTGTCGAGACCGGCTAACCGAAGAATTGATTCACGACTGACAACCCGACCCTGAGAATCTGTCAATACGCGCAGAATAGATAGGTCAGTCTCGGAAAGGTCGCCAAAAGTCGGAACGCGGCTGACTGAATCGGGCATATGTGAACCATATGAGTGGAGTTTTTCCTGACTGTCAGCCCTCTGTGAACGGTGTGTAAACAGACACATTCGTACAATGTGCGGAATTGGCTGTTTGTACGACAGAATTGCCAACCATGGAACTTACCTACGCCCCCGAAGACGAACTATTCCGCGCCGAAATCCGCGCGTGGCTCCAAGAGAACTTGCCGAAGGGTTGGTTCGATAAAGGTTTCGAAATGAGCAACGATGCTCGTGACGCATTCAACAAAGAATGGCCAAACAAGTTGTTCGAAGGCGGATGGATCTGCGCAACATGGCCGAAGGAATACGGCGGCAAAGGACTTACCACAATGCAAGGTGTTGTGTTGTCTGAAGAGTTTGCAAATGCAAAAGCTCCGATGCGTGCCGACTTCTTCGGCGACACTCTTGTTGGTCCGACACTTCTTCAGTGGGGAACAGAAGAGCAGAAGAAGGAATTCCTTCCACAAATTCTTAATGGTCAAATGCGCTGGTGCCAGGGATTCTCTGAGCCAAACTCAGGATCTGACCTTGCAAGCTTGAAGACCACCGCTGTTCTTGATGGTGATGAATGGGTTATCAACGGACAAAAGGTTTGGACCACACAAGGTCACCATGCTGACTATTGCTTCTTGCTCACACGCACAGACCCAGACGCTCCTAAGCACAAAGGTATTTCGTACTTGTTGGTGCCAATGCGTCAGCCTGGTGTTGAAGTACGCGGAATCGTGCAGCCAGATGGAACAGCAGAGTTCTGCGAAGTGTTCTTCGACAACGCACGATGCCCTAAAGACAATGTTGTTGGCGGAATCAACAATGGTTGGGTCGTTACAAACTCAACATTGGCGTTTGAACGTGGAATGTCAGCAACCACCGGGTATCGCCGCTTTGAAGCGGAATACAAGGCCATGGTGCGTGGTGCGAAAGAAAACGGACGCATCAATGACCCAGAAATTCGTCAGCGCCTCATGCAGTACTACACAAAGATTCAACTCTTGAAGATCAACGGACTTCGTTCATTGTCAACAACATTGATGAACAAGAAAGATCCAGGCATGGCAGCACTCGGTGCAACCAACAAGATGTTCTGGACCGAAATGCACCAACGTGCAATGGAACTTGCTCTTGACATCTCGGGTGCAAATGCAATGCTCGTTGATTATGCAATGGGTGATGGCAACTGGCCAGGCACTTCGCGTGATAAGCGTCGCGACGGATACCCAGTTAGCGGCATGATGTCATCATTCTTTTTCTCACGTTCAGAAACCATCTGGGGTGGAACAAGTCAGATTCAGCGCAACATTGTTGGTGAACGAGTACTTGGTCTGCCAAAAGAGCCAAGCAGCAAGTAATTCAGAGAAGCGTCGCGATATGCCAATTGAACAAATTGGTTATTCACGCAGAACGTATGAAGCGCCATTTGGTGTTGTGACCGTGGTTGGCTCAGACCTGGGCATTCGTTATGTGATGTTCAGCGATGATGCACATCCGAAACCACTTGAGTCTTTACAGATTTCAGATACTGACATTCACGACTCAGTCAATGACGCAATTACGCAGCTTGAGGATTACTTCAATGGGTCTCGGCGTGAGTTTGATTTGCCGTTAGATCTGCACGGCACCGAATTTCAGGTTGCCGCATGGAATGCATTAGCTGAAGTTCCGTATGGTCACACTGCGTCGTACGGGCAACAAGCAGCATCTATTGGTCGACCCACAGCTGTCCGTGCAATTGGCGGTGCTAATGGTCGTAATCCCGTGGCAATTGTGTTGCCATGCCATCGCATTGTGGGTGCCGATGGTTCGTTGACGGGATTTGGTGGGGGAATTGCAGTGAAGAAGTGGCTTCTCGACCACGAGCAAGCGACACTCCGCAGCGCGATGGGTAATCGCACCTAGATTGTCCGGATGAGCAACATTTCAAAAGTACTCGCAGTCATTCTGATCATCGTCTGCATTGGCTCAGCTGTGATGGATTTTCGTAAGCCGGAAAAACTTGTTGAAGAAATGAAAAAGCTGAAGGTTCCGGCAGAGCGTTTGCCTCTGCTTGGGGCTATCAAAATTCTTGGTGCTGTTGGTCTTGCGGCTGGGTTTAGCAGTGTTCAACTTGGTGAATCTGCGGGTGTTGGATTGACTGTGTACTTCGCAGTAGCAACAGTGACCCATACTCGTGTGAAGGACTCAGCCAAGGAAACTGCTCCTGCGTTCATTCTGTTTGTTATTTCAGTGTTGTATTTGCTGACAACTATTGCCAAGTAGCAACTAGTCGCGCGTCTTCAGCCATTCTGATTCATCACGACCAAGTTTCTTTGCTCGCTTTGTAATCCACAGTGGGATCTCCATTGGCAGACCAGCCTCGATGTCATTAACCATTTGTCCGTTTTCGTCCCACATATGACATGTATTGAGATTCATGGCGTATGAACGTTTGCGCTGTTCTGCTGTAGTCGCGGCATCTGATTCCAGAGACTCGAGTGCATTGCCCATCCGCATTGACCAACCACTTTGAATAGCTACTGGCGCCATGGCGGCGAGCAATGCGCCGATGTGAGTACAACCACGAGGTCCACCGAAGAGATCTTTTACTTGTTTGTTGAAGCCGCGAGCAATGGAGAGGCCAACTAGTTTTTGATAGTCAGGTTCAATGTCGGTGCAATGAGTATGAGGGCGCTCATGGAAGGTGACACTAACTTTTTGAATCACAAACATGGGAAAGGTGATCTCGAGATCCACCACCATGTGATGCACCCACAGTGGATCTGGATCGCCGGCCATATATAGACCAGCTGGCTTCTCGTCGCACACAACTCCTCGCAATAAGAAGAGGTCATCGCTCATCTTGTATGTACGCGCTTCATAAAAACGAGTGTGAATAAGTTCGCCACCCTCGGGGGCTGCAGGGAAGTAATCAGGTGTTGACACGCCTTCTACTGTGGCAGAGGCATGCGTTGAACTACGACTCGAAGGGCAATTAGTCCCATTTAGGTAGTGCAAATAAGACAATTTGTGTGACGAATACTGCATTGCTTTCGCGTGATTTATGGAATGCCTAACACGACTTTCGTTCTTACTGTGATGAATGACCAGATTGTTTACAGAGAGAGAAGTAACAAAAATGTCAGACAAACCAACCAGAAACCCACTGCTCGCGAGTAGCGATTTTCTATTTTCTTTAATGATGCTGGCAGTCATTGCCATGGTCGTGTCAATTGGGGCTATTGGAATCGTCTCCGTCGCAAAAAATGGCGGATCATCGGTTGCAGCCGCATCAAGTGGTTCAACCACTGTGGAAGTCAACTTGACTGAATTTACAATTACCTTTAGCCCTTCAGTTGTACCGCCGGGCAATGTTGTTTTCAGCGTCCATAATGCGGGAACTACCCAACACAATCTTGCGGCAGTTGACCTGAACAAGCGCACTCCGTTTCTCGATGCCGGATCGCACGTTCTCCTTGATATTGGCAGCGTGTCAACTGACGTCAATGTCATTTGTGAAGTTCCTGGTCATAAAGATTCAGGAATGAAAGCAACACTGAAGGTCAGTGCTGACTCGTCAGCACCAGTTGACACAGTTGCCACTATGACCAATGCACAAATGGACGCAGCAATGGAAGCCGTTGCAAAGAAGTTCCCTGCAAAGACTGCAGGTCTTGGTGGCCAAGAACTTCTCCCCACAATTGCTGCAGATGGTTACAAGGTATTTAACCTCACCGCCAAAATCATCGATTGGGAAGTTGAACCAGGAAAGATTGTGAAAGGTTGGGCATATAACGGACAAATTCCGGGGCCGACGATACACGCCAACGTTGGCGACAAGATTCGTATTCACTTGAAAAATGAACTTCCGGAGTCAACATCGATGCACCTTCACGGTGTTCGTGTTCCAAATGCTATGGACGGTGTTGACCCCATTACTCAGTCATCAATAAAGCCAGGCGAATCGTTTGATTACGAATTCACTGCGAAAGAACCTGCCGTGGGGATGTATCACTCGCACCATGATGCACAGGTGCAAATTCCAAACGGTCTTGCTGGAGCAATCATTATCGGTGATTGGAAAGCTTCAACCATGAAGGCTGCGGGAAGTCGCTTGACTGATTCAAACGGAAAAGTTGATCAAGAAGTTGTAATGGTGTTGAACGATGCAGGAACAATTGGTTTGTCGCTCAACGGAAAGTCCTTCCCAGCAACTGCGCCCTACGTGATGAAGGTTGGCGAAACAATGTTGGTGCACTATTACAACGAAGGTTTAATGACGCACCCCATGCATATGCATCAGCCCACCGGGCTTGTTGTAGCTCGCGATGGAAAGATGCTTGAACAGCCGTATTGGGCAGACACAATTCCAGTTGCTCCTGGTGAGCGTTGGTCAGTGTTGTACACAGCAAAAGACCCAGGAGTATGGGCATGGCACTGTCACATTCTCACCCATGCTGAAACTCCCATGGGTATGAAATACATGGTGACCGCAGTCATCGTTAGTTAGGTCCCTCCAAAAAAGAGAGGGCCTGAGGTGGAAGCCTCAGGCCCTTTCCTATTTCTCCGCTGTGTTTCAGGCAGACTGATGAGATGACATCGCTTAAAGACACCTTGAAATCAGACCTCACTGCCGCTATGAAAGCGGGAGACAACATGCTGAAGTCGACATTGCGTATGGCTATTGCTGCAGTAATGAATGCTGAAGTTGCCGGTTCTGAAGCAGTTGAGTTGTCAGATGATCAAGTTCTGAAAGTCCTTCAGGCAGAGACGAAGAAGCGTCTTGAGTCGGCAGAGATCTACACACAGGCGGGCCGCACTGAAGCTGCCGCCCAAGAATCAGCCGAAGCTGAAATTTTGTCTCGTTATCTGCCAGCCGCAATGAGCGACGACGAGTTGCTTGTCATCGTGAATGAAGAAGTTGCCGCAGCAGTTGCTGCTGGCAGTGAAGGCGCAAAGGCAATGGGCCTCGTTGTGAAAGCAGTGCGTGGGCGCGCAGGTTCAAGTGCCGATGGTGCCAAAATTGCTGCTCTAGTGAAGAGTGCGCTCGGCTGATGACAACATCAACGCCAGGTCCTGACGTTGCGCTCGTATCTTCAACAATGCAACGCACTGTTGAAGCTCTGCGCCGCACCATGAAGGCGATCTATCACGTGCATCCTGAACATGACAGTGAAGAGATTGCGTCCATCGCAGAACAGTTAGAAAAAGAAATCACTGCAGCTGGCACGATGGGTCTTGGTCAGCCTTCTCTCGAGCGCCATACGCGTAATCCACTGAACGGTGCGATGAATCCGATGGCACCGCCAATGACATTTGAATACAGTGAAAAGAGCATTTCAGCAAAGGTTCGGTTCCACGAGGGCTATCAAGGACCACCTGCATGCGTGCATGGCGGAATGGTGGCCGCACTTCTTGATGACGCACTGGGCAGAACGCGCCACCTCACTGGCCGCAACTGCGTCACGGGTTCTCTCAACATCACCTATAAACGGCCGACTCCGCTGAATGCCGACCTTGTGGTCAGTGCCAGAATCGATGAGATCCATGAACGCAAGTTCATTGTGAGCGGGGAAATCACATATGACGGCGAGGTCACAGCCTCGGCTATTGGGGTTTTCGTATTCCTCGACACGGAAAAATTCAATGCACTCGTTTCTGATGCTCGTTCAGCCTCGCGCTGAAGCAACAATAAGGTGGGTCAACCACTTGAAAGGTCAAGCACTCCTATGTCTGATGAACTAATTCTCGATTCACTTCGCCGCCGTTTCCGCGCACTGTTTTCTTTGTACGAAGATGCCACCGCCACTATGACTCTTGAGCAAGTGAACCATCGTGAGAAGGCACGCGTTATGCCCATTGCTTTTTCTCTATTTCATTACGTCAACATGATTGACGCTTCCATGATGATGTTGACCGGCGAGATGTTCTTGTGTAACGACGAAATTCTTGATGCAATCAACCCTGGCATTCGTGACCACGGTAAGCACAAGACTGTAGACGAAATGGATGTTCAGCAAATTGGAAACTATGAAGCGTTCCTTGACTACATGAATAAAGTTTTTGCTCGCATCGAGACATGGTTGGCAACATTGAAGCCAGAAGATCTCACACGTCTCGTTGTGCCTCGACCATTCGGTCCACAAGTCATCAATACATTCTCGGCTCGCGTTGCTGGTCCAGAGGGAATCACGGTTCTTGATGGTGTCGAGTGCTGGCTCTACCAACATGGCATGCGCCACATGGGAGAAATTGAACTGTCTCGCGCCTTCGTTGGCCTGCAAGGCATGACTTCATAGAAAATCGGCTGGCGCCCACGGCAGGAATTGAACCTGCGACCCCTTGCTCCGGAGGCAAGTGCTCTATCCGCTGAGCTACGTGAGCGTGACGTGAAGAATCACGATGGGGCTAGTCTACGCCACCAAATATTGGAACCCCATCTGCGGTGTTGCACAAGGCAGAATAGAAGCCCATGGCTGATCCATTTATTTCCGTTGCCGAACGCTTGGCGCCCGCCTTCGCGGCGGTAGCCGGTGGTGCGTGCGACCCTGTGGTTCGCCCGAGCGACAGGGCAGATGGTCAGGCAAATGGGGCTCTTGCCCTCGCGAAGAAGTTGGGTCTCCAGCCGCGTGAGGTTGCGCAACAGGTTCTTGATGCTGCTGGCGATGTTTCTGACATGTTGACCTCAACAGAAATTGCTGGCCCTGGGTTTATCAACCTCGTCTTTTCGAACACGTTTATTGCTGAGCAGTTATCACGCGCGACTCATGATGAACGTCTCGGTGTACGTGCATCTTCAGATCCGCACACATTCGTTGTTGATTATTCAGCACCGAACGTTGCGAAAGAAATGCACGTGGGACATCTTCGGTCCAGTGTTATTGGTGATGCCTTGGTGCGGGCATTGATGTTTGTTGGCCACACTGTTGTGCGCGAAAACCATATTGGTGATTGGGGTACCCCATTTGGCATGTTGATTGAACATCTCATTGATATGGGTGAAGACAACGCTGCTCATGAATTAGGTGTGGGCGATCTTGATGGTTTCTACAAAGCCGCACGCCGCAAGTTCGAAGAGTCAGACGAATTCAAAGGTCGTGCACGTGCCCGTGTTGTCATGTTGCAAGGTGGCGACGAAGACACATTGCGTTTATGGCGCACACTGGTCAGTGAAAGCACCCGTTATTTCAACAAGGTGTATCGCCAGCTTGATGTATTGCTCACAGATGATGACCTGATGGGGGAGAGCGCTTACAACCCGATGCTTGCTCCCGTTGTCGAACGCCTCCGTGAAGCGCAGTTGTTAGAAGAGAGCGATGGCGCCGAAGTTGTGTTCGTTGATGGTTTCACGAACAGAGACAACGAACCGTTGCCTCTGATTATTCGCAAAGGTGATGGTGGGTACAACTATGCGACATCAGACCTTGCATGCGTCATTGATCGCGTGGAACGTCTTGGTGCACGATCGCTTCTTTATGTAGTGGGCGCACCACAAGCACAGCATCTGCAAATGGTGGAAGCTGTTGCACGTAAAGCTGGTTGGCTGCCAGATGGATTCATCATGAATCACGTGTCGTTTGGCAGTGTTCTCGGCACCGACCGAAAAATGTTGAAGAGTCGTTCTGGGGGCGAGACAGTCAAATTAAATGCGTTGCTTGATGAAGCAGTCGAGCGTGCTGAGCTGGCTGTGGCAGAAAAGAATCCAGAGATGGCTGCTGCTGATCGCACCAATGTGGCGACCATGGTGGGTATCGGTGCAGTGAAGTATTCCGATCTCAGTTCTGATCGCGTCAAGGATTACATCTTTGATTGGGATCGCATGCTTTCGTTTGAAGGCAATACCGCGCCCTACTTGCAGTACGCGCATGCCCGCATCTGCAGTATTTTCCGCCGTGCCGGTATCGATAGGGCTGCAGTCCGTGATGTCGTACCAACATTGGTCGAGGTGCAAGAACGTGAATTGTCTCTACGAATTCTGCGTTTCGATTCGGCAGTCTGGGAGATGATCGACACCATGGGACCGCACAAATTGTGCACGTATTTATTCGACTTGGCCACTGACTTCACCTCGTTCTACGAACACTGTCCTGTGTTGAAGGCAGATAATGATGCAATGCGAGATTCACGCCTTGCATTGTGTGATGCCACAGCCCGGGTTATGGCGCAAGGTCTTGGCCTTCTTGGTATTCGAGCACCGGAGCAAATGTGAGCGCCATCCCTCTTCGTCTATTTCCTGATTCGGCCTCCATTGGAGCCGACGACGCACTCTCTATTGGCGGAGTTCGTGTTGCAGAACTTGCGGCTCAATATGGCACGCCACTTTTTGTGTACGACGAAGATCACTTGCGTGCGCGCTGCCGTGCAGCAGTTAACGCATTTGGTGCGGGCAACGTTGTTTATGCCACGAAAGCCTTCATATGTGGCGCAATGGTGCGGCTCGCTCATGAAGAAGGTTTGATGCTCGATGTCGCAACAGGGGGAGAACTTCACACGGTTCTTCATGCTGGAGTTCCTGCCAGCAGTTGTGTCCTTCATGGCAACAACAAGTCTCTCGATGAACTTCGCATGGCAATCGCGGCGGGCATTCATCACATCGTGGTCGACAGTTTTGATGAATTAGATCGCCTTGAACATCTTCACTCCAGCGGATTACCAGTTGTGCGAATTCAATTGCGCATCACCCCCGGCGTTCACGTGCATACGCACGAATATGTCTCTACTGGTCAAGATGATTCAAAGTTCGGCTTCAATCTGAACAATGGTGATGCGCACAAAGCTATTGCTCGCGCTCAGTCATCAGCAGCAGTTGACCTGATCGGTATTCATTGCCATATCGGCTCGAATGTTTTTGCGGTTGACAACTTTGAAGAGGCCAGCAAAGTAATGGTTGATCTATTCTCCACGTTGAACTTGTCTGATCTCACATTGGGCGGCGGACTCGGAGTTGCATATACAGAAAATGAAGAGGCGCCATCCATTGAACAATGGGCAGAAGTGTTACAACGTGCAACACAATCATTGCCGGCAGGTTCAAAAGTTTCGGTAGAACCAGGCCGCAGCATTGTGGCTTCTGCTGCAGTCACGGTGTACACAGTGGGCACAGTAAAGCCCATTGAAGGAATTCGTACATACATTTCTGTTGATGGCGGCATGAGTGATAACCCGCGCCCGATTATGTATGGCAGCGGTTACGAAGTATGCGACCCAGCCCGCATGTCGGCTGATCGAACAGACTCAGCACGCATTGTTGGTAAGCACTGTGAAAGTGGAGACATTCTTGTTGAGTCCGCTTCAGTCGCACCGAATGTATCTGTCGGTGATTTATTAGTCACTCCGGTTACTGGCGCGTATGGGTATTCCATGGCTAACAACTACAACAAGGTGATGCGACCTGCCGTTGTATTCGTATCAGGCGGATCTTCGCGTCTTGTCGTGCGTCGTGAAACGTACGATGACCTTGTGCGTCTTGATCTGTAGATCTCGATGCCACACCCCCTCCGTACGGTGTGAGTGACCGAGAGGAATAGATGAGCGATATTGAATTTTGTCCAGAATGTGAAGCGCCTGTCATTGGGTTTGGCGACGATATTCGGTGCACCAATTGCGGTATGACGTTTGGCGAGATGGTCGATGTCATTGGAGATGATTTTCTTGACGGCCTCGGCGGAGATGATGCAATGGGGACCGATGAAATGGGCGACATGGCCGACAATGATTACGATTCAGACCTGTAAGACCCCCTAAATGTCCCTTTCGGGGTAGTGGTCATAGCCGTAGGCTTGGTTCCTATGGCAAAAGCCCCCGCGCCTCAATCAATCGTTCGAATCGGAGTCCTTGGCTGCGGCAATGTCGGTGCTGCCTTCGTTCAGCTCGTTGAGCGCCAGGCCGACATCATTGAAGCTCGCACCGGAGTTCGTTTAGAAGTGGCGAGTGTTGCGGTGCGCAACGTCAGCCGTGACCGCGAAGTTGTTCTTCCCGATGGAGTACTGACACGTGATGCTCATGCAGTTGTTGCTGATCCTTCAATTGATCTCATTGTGGAAGTCATTGGAGGCATCGAACCGGCACGGGAACTTATTTCTGCAGCTTTGGCAAATGGCAAACCTGTAATCACTGCCAACAAGGAATTGCTCGCAAATGTTGGTCATGAACTGTGGGCACAATCAGATGCTGCAGGTGTTGACATGCTGTTCGAAGCAGCGGTCGCTGGTGGTATTCCGCTCATTCGTGCATTGCGCGAATCACTACGTGGTGAACCCATTACTCGAGTAATGGGAATCGTTAACGGCACAACAAATTTCATTCTTACGAAGATGACCGAAGAAGGTGCTGATTATTCAGCAGCTCTTAGTGAAGCGCAGCGCCTTGGATTTGCTGAACGTGACCCGACAGCTGATGTAGAAGGTTTTGATGCCGGTGCAAAAGCAGCGATTATTGCAAGCATTGCGTTTGGTGCACGCATTGTTGCTGGCGATGTGTATCACGAAGGAATTAGCAGTATCACCGCTGCTGATATCGCTATCGCTAAACGTCTTGGCTATGTAGTGAAGTTACTTGCTATTGCAGAACAAGAGAATCAGTCAGATCCAGTTGCGGTGCGCGTGCACCCAGCCATGGTTCCATTTGCTCACCCTCTTGCAAGCGTTCGTGATTCTTACAACGCTGTCTTTGTTGAAGGCGATGCAGTCGGATCGCTGATGTTTTACGGCCGTGGTGCTGGTGGCTTTCCAACAGCATCTGCAGTACTTGGCGATGTCATTGATGCCGCAGTCAACTTGCGTAAGGGAACACACGGCACTATCGGCACGTTTGCCCGAGTGCCTGTATTGCCCATCGATGAAACATCGTCGCAATATCTCATTGGTCTTGACGTAGAAGATAAACCTGGTGTTCTCCATGCCATCACGGGTGTGTTTGCGAGCCACGGTGTCAGCATTCGCGCTGCCGAACAGGAGGGAATTGGGCAAGATGCTCGTCTTGTCTTTATTACTCACCGCGCAAAAGAATCTGATGTTCAAGCGTGTGTTAGCGAGTTCCGTAAGTCACCAGCTGTGCGACGTGCGTCTGGCCTGATTCGCGTTATTGGCGAATAGTTTTCATGAAGTATGTTTCCACGCGTGGTGCAGCACCTGTTTTAGGTTTTGCAGATGTTGTTCTTGCTGGTCTAGCCAATGACGGCGGTCTGTACGTTCCTGAAACATGGCCAACACTTGGCGCAGTCACCTCAGGTTCATACGCAGAACTTGCTGCATCTGTATTCGTTCCGTATGTCGGAGCAGATATTGACAACGACACGATGCTGCGTCTCTGCAATACGGCGTATTCCACATTTCGTCACCCAGATGTTGTGCCCATTGTTCCGCTTGAGGCTGGACATCACTTGATGGAACTGTTCCACGGGCCAACACTGGCGTTCAAAGACGTTGCATTGCAATTACTTGGCCAGCTGTTTGATCACATCCTCACGCAACGCAATGAAAAGGTCACCATTGTCGGTGCTACTAGTGGCGACACTGGAAGTGCGGCAATTGATGGTGTCAAGAATTGCGCCAATGTCAACATCATCATTTTGTATCCACATGGTCGCGTCAGTGATGTACAGCGCAAACAAATGACCACGGTTGATTCACCCAATGTGCGCACAGTAGCAATTGACGGAACATTTGATGATTGCCAAGACTTGGTGAAGGCAATGTTTAACGACGCGCCGTTCCGTGAAAAGCACAATTTGTCAGCTGTGAACAGCATCAACTGGGCCCGGGTTATGGCCCAGGTTGTCTATTACTTCGAGGCCACACGCAAAATGAGCGGCCCCATCGATGTCACTGTGCCAACAGGCAACTTCGGCAATGTTCTTAGTGGGTGGATTGCTAAGCAAATGGGCGCACCGATTCGCCATCTCATCGTTGCATCCAACGAGAACGACATTCTGACCCGGTTCTTTGACTCGCAATCCATGGCCATTACTGGAGTGCATCCAACTTTGAGCCCCAGCATGGATATTCAGGTCTCTTCAAACTTTGAACGGTTGTTGTTTGAAATGAATGATCGTGATGGGGCAGTAACAGCTGAACAGCTCACACGTTTCCGCGACAAAGGTTTGTCAGTTGAACCTGATCAATATGAAAAATGGATTGCGCCAACATTCCGCGCATCACGAGCAACTGATCATGACACTCTCGTGACAATTCGTTCTGTGTATGAAGACTTCCACATGTTAATTGATCCGCATACGGCAGTTGGCGTGAAGGTTGCGCGTGAGTTCGCCGAAGAGGGCATTCCGATGCTGACCATGGCAACTGCTCACCCGGCGAAGTTCCCTGATGCAGTAGAACGTGCAACTGGCGTACGCCCCGGCTTGCCAGAACATTTGTCGCACTTATTCGACTTGCCTGAGTTCACTGTGCAGTTGCCCAATGACTTGGCTACTGTTGAAGCTTTTGTTGCTGCACAAGCGAAGTAACTAGTTACACGCCACAGTTTTGTGTAAGAAACGTATTGAAGCGAGTTGATGCCTCAGTGATAGCCGGGTCTGATGCGATTTTTGTTAATGCATCGCGCACTGTTGGCTTCTTAGCGATGGCAAGCAAGTCGTACTTGTTTGCTTTGAATATTTTGTCCATAGCGACAATGCTGTTGATCATTGTGGTTGCGTCGCTCTTCAGAGAATTTGGTGCAAGAGATTGCAGTGTCATCGACAATTTGGTGATGTTGGTCCATGCTGTTGACATCTGAGTTGGATCAGTAATTGCTGCAGGGTTTTCACCATGTGGCCCAGCCATTGCGGCGTTGAGTTTTGATGATGCAGCACAGAACTTTGCGTATGTCGGATTTACTTTTCCTGTAGTTGCCTTGGCAGCAACAGTTGACGCAGTGGACGTGCTACCAGAACTGCCACATGAAGCGAGAAGAAGAAGGGAAGCGACGACAATCCCCGTACAACGGGCCCGCATCTATTTCATTCCTAAGAATTTTCCCACCTTGTTGCGGCGACCTGTGCGGGAAAGGGGGATTCCCGTAGCACGCGAAATTTTGCGTTTTGTGGCAGTAACGCCAAGGGCTCGTTTCCACGAGAATGTAAGTCCAGGACCGAGTTTCATGAGTCTGACCGTACCAGTGGGGCACGCCAAGGTGTTGGGCATCGTTGTTGTCGGGGGTACACCCCGCTAGGGTGAAGGTCGCTCGGGTGTCCGAGTTCTCCCCGCCCAAGTCTTTGGGGGGTCGAGATGGAGTAGCTCCTTCAAACCTTTTGACGGTGCGCCCAAACCCCTAGATCCAACCGTGGAACGGTTGAACGAAAGCAGGAAATCATGGCTGCAGAAGCTCTTGAGAAATCCGCCCTTGAATCCAAGGACAAAGACCAACTGATGGCAATCGCTGGTGCGCTCGGTGTCAAAGCCGCTGCCCGCGATTCAAAGGCCACATTGGTCGACAAGATTCTGGAAAAGACTGGCGCCAATGACGCACCAGCTCCGGCCGCACCTCGCGGACGTACTTCTCGAAATGAAGAGCCAGCAGATGATTCAGATTCCGACGATGAGCGCCCAGCGCGCGAACCACGTGGTTCACGCAACGATCGGAACGATCGCGGAGACCGTGCAGACCGCGCACCTCGCGGTGAGCAATCATCGAATGAATCTGCAGAACCAATTGTCTATGTCGGTGCTGATGGCGAGCCGTTAGCCGAATGGGAAATTGAATTAGCGCAGCATGAAGGCCGCACTGGCGAACTGAAGCAACAAGGCGCCGGACAAGGTCGCGGCCCTCGCAATGATCGCGGAGATCGTGGCGACAGACAAGATCGCGGACCACGTCAGCAGAATCAGAATCAAGGTCAACGTCAGCAAGGCCAAGGAAATCGTCAACAGAATCCAAACCAAGGACCTCGTCAACAACAAGGCGAAGGCGATTGGGATGCACGCGGTGGACGCAACAGTCGTCGTCGTCGCGGACGCAATGGTCGCGATGAAGGCCCACAAGGTGAAGATCGTTTTGAGTCACGTGATGATGTCAGCAATGAACCAATTAGTACAGAGCCAGTAAAAGTAGAGGGTTACCTCGACTTGCGCGATGAGGGCTATGGCTTCTTGCGCATTGGTGGTTACATGCCAACACGTGAAGATGCATACATTCCTGTAAAGCTCACACGCCAATTTGGTTTGCGTAAGGGTGATCATGTTTCTGGTTTGTCACGTCCTGCTGGACGTAACGAAAAGAACCCAGCAATGCTGGAGATTTACACCATCAACGGACAAGATCCTGAGAAGGCTCGCCATCGTCCTCGTTTCGAAGATCTCACTGCGTTGTTCCCTGATTCGAAGTTGCGCATGGAAGATCCAAGTGATCCGACAAACATGACTGCTCGCATTATTGACCTCATTGCGCCAATCGGTAAAGGTCAGCGCGGAATTATCGTGTCGCCACCGAAGGCCGGTAAGACCACGGTGATGAAGACCATCGCTGCTTCAATTGAAAAGAACAACCCTGAAGTAAAACTCATCGTGTTGCTCATTGACGAACGTCCTGAAGAAGTAACTGACATGCGTCGCACCGTTAAGGGTGAAGTTGTTGCATCAACATTCGACCGTCCAAGTGATGAGCACACGCATATCGCTGAAATGGTCAGTGAAAAAGCAAAGCGCATGGTTGAAATGGGTGAAGACGTAGTCATCATCCTCGACGGAATCACTCGCTTGTCTCGCGCATACAACTTGGCTGCTCCTGCAACTGGTCGCGTTATGTCTGGTGGTATCGATGCTGGTGCGTTGTACCCACCGAAGAAGTTCTTCGGAGCTGCACGAAATATTGAAGAAGGTGGCTCGCTCACCATCCTTGCAACCGCACTTGTTGATACAAACAGCCGCATGGACGAAGCAATCTTCGAAGAGTTCAAAGGAACCGGAAACATGGAATTGCGTCTTGACCGCCGCATTGCTGAGCGCCGCGTTTTCCCCGCGATTGACGTCGATGCCTCAAGTACTCGTCACGAAGAACTGCTGTTCGAGCGCAAGCAACTCCAGCTGGTCTGGAAGCTACGCCGCGTGCTCAGTGGACTTGCCCAGGACGGAAACCCCGCTCCAGGCTTGGAAATGCTGATGGATCGCCTGAAGACCTTCAGCACCAACGACGAGTTCTTGGCCGAAATCGCCAAGACGCCCGGCGCCTAGTCCCGATACACTTCAGAGTCCGTTTCAAAGAGATGACAGAGATATGAAAACCGAAACACATCCTGACTACGCCGAAATCAGCGTCAAGTGCTCATGTGGCAATACCTTCACCACTCGTAGCAGCCGCAAGGTTCCTATCGTTCTCGAACTTTGCAACGAGTGCCACCCGTTCTTCACCGGTAAGCAGAAGCTTGTCGACACTGGTGGACGCGTCGAGCGCTTCAACAAGCGTTATGGCGAGCGCACCAACGCTCCTGCACGCCCAGAGTGATTTTTTGTGACGCGCGCGTCACAAACCTCCATCCGTACTCACTATGACTGATGTGAACTCCGCCGACCTCGATCGACGTTCTCGATTGCTTTCCATTAAGTTGCGCTCGCTTGTCCGTGAACATCTTTCGCTGACGTCTGATCCCGAGGGCACGAACGAATCGTTTGCTCTTGGAGCTGGCTTTCTCACAACTGATGCTGTGTGGGTTTTGATTGATGGCGATGCGTCGCGATCTTTAGGTCCGGTGTTGGCATGGACTTCTCAATTTGAACGTCCGGTACATCTTCTTGTGGAACAGAATGCCGGGCTTCTTGCTCGTCGTGCATCATTATTCGATATGGATATCACGGTGTGGCACGTTGATGACCACACCATTACTCAAGCCAATGCTGAACCGCACGTGGTGTCAGTCTCTGCAACTGATTCTCATCTTTCATTTATTGACATCATCGAATCATCAGGTGCCGACGCACTGGTCGAACACGGTGTGGTTGTAGGGGAAGTACGAGGCCTAGAGATGTGTCGCGTAGTTGACGATGTCACGACTGGTGATGTGCGTTTAGAAGTGGGCATGGGCCGACATGATCGCGAGGCCTTCACAATGATTCACGGCGAACTGCCTACTGCGCAAGCGATGCGTCAAGTCATTGATGCAGTGCTGCCACATCGCACCGAGGGGGCAGATGCACATCCGTTTAATCAGTTTGGTGTTGAGCGACTTGCCCGTTGGAAAGCCATTAAAGATCCTTCCTCCATTGGCTTTTCCACTCTTGCACCAGCCGATCCGCCAGTCGTACGAACGAACGTAAAAGATGCTGTGCCGTGCGTCGCTATTGGTCTCACTGGTGCAAAACGTTTGTCAACTGCGGTATTCGTACATGGCGTTGATCTTGACTGTGTGAGTTTTGCTGTTGACGCAGCGTCACGACTGGGCACCCAAGATGTCACTATCGCCCTACGTCGCCGCGATGTCATTGCATCAATCGAACGCTTAGCAAATATGGCTTCAATTCAGGTACGCCTCGCGTATTTGAATTGAGGGAATTTGGTGTAGGTGCAGTGCCCATGAAAAGTGTTGTCAAGAAATCTCGCCGCGTGCTGGTGCTCGCACTGGTTGCTCTGTCTGCATGCAACACATCTCCAACGTCACAGAGTTCAAACTCCACCAAAGCAAGCAGAACCACGTCAACAACGAATCCGGTGTCCACCACGGTTCCCTGGGAAAAGGGCGCACCTGAAATTGCATGGGCTGCGTGGCTTCAATCATTTGCAGTCGTTGACGCATCAGAAATTTCCGAAAGCGAATGTGGTGTCTTTGCAATGCTCGTGACAGACGAGAGCCTCACCTTCTATTCGTGGGACGGGGTGCAATGGTCAGATAAGTCAGATGTATTGGGTGGTGGGCGCGGCAAGTATCCACTCAAGGTGTACAGCTCTGACTACACAAATGATGGAGTTATTGATTACTTCGTCACGTATCGAACCCGGAAAAATAGTGGGACAACCTTTGGTGGATATTTCGCCATCCCGTGGAGCGGTGACATGCGATGTGTATGGAATTGGGTAGATATTGACAATGGTCGGGATATCACGAAAGTGATTGATAAGCCAGAAGTCGACCAGAAAAAAGGTGTGGTGTATGCCGCGGGGTATGTGCATCGCCGATACAGCCCTCGCCGGCAGATGAAATATTCACCGTCAGCTAATTCTTTTGTCTTTGATGATGTGTTCCAGAAATAACACTGCGCCAACCCTCTAACCTTGACTTGCATGAATAGCCGTCTTGAATCCATTGAGCGGGACTACAACGAGCTTGAAGTGAGTCTTGGTAGCCCTGAGGTTCTCGGCGATCAAAACAGGTTGCGTGAGGCATCGCGAAAGTACAAGCAACTCACGCCCCTCGTGCAATGTATTCGTGACTTGTGGTCTGCGCGTGGCGATGCTGCAGCGGCAAAAGAACTCATGAATGAAACCACCGGTGATGAGCGCGAGTCATTTCGTGCAGAAGCAACGGCTGCTGAATCACGAGTGGAAGAACTCGAAGCACAATTGCAAGTGTTGCTTCTTCCCCCAGACGAAAACGACGGCAAGCCTGTCATCATGGAAATTCGTGGCGCTGAAGGTGGCGAAGAAGCCAACTTGTTTGCCCGTGACTTGATGGAGATGTACACCGCGTACGCATCAAAGCGCGGCTGGTCTGTAGAGACCATGCAAATTGATAACTCGGAAATGGGTGGTATCAACCAAGCGACACTGATGTTCAAAGGTGACGATGCATGGAGCCATTTGAAATTCGAAGGCGGACCACATCGCGTGCAGCGCGTGCCTGCAACAGAAGCTCAAGGCCGTATCCATACATCGTCTGCCACGGTGGCTGTAATGGTGGAAGCTGAAGAACTTGACTTAGAAATCAACGCTAATGATCTCAATATTGACGTGTATCGCGCATCAGGTGCTGGTGGGCAGCACGTCAACACCACTGACTCTGCTGTGCGAATCACGCACAAACCCACTGGCTTAGTAGTTGCGATGCAAGATGAGCGCAGCCAATTGCAGAACAAATTGCGTGCCATGACTGTGTTGCGGTCGCGTTTGTTGAAATTGCGTCAAGAAGAACAAGATGCCAAAGCATCAGTGGAACGCAAAGCACAAATTGGCGGTGGTGGACGTGGCGAGAAAATTCGTACGTATAACTACAAAGAAAACCGCATCACAGATCACCGCATTGGTTTTACGTTGTATCAATTGCAAGCTGCATTGGGTGGAGAACTTGACCCCGTTATCGATGCGTTGTCAGCAGACCTGCGGGCGCGCCAATTAGCAAACAATGACTAATACAGACGTTCATGTCACGTGGCGTGAGATGCTGAAGAGCACTCAAGCCGAAGTAGGTGAGCGCAATGTTGCGCAATGGCTATGTGAGCACGCAAGTGGATGTGACTCAGGTGAATTCACTGACATTCTTGACGAATTAGTCAGTGAGCGATCTGCTCAGCATCTACAGAGGATGCTGGCGCGGTATGCAGCAGGTGAACCATTGCAATACGTGATGGGGCGATGGGCATTTCGTCGTCTTGATTTACTTGTTGATTCACGCGTGCTAATTCCGCGACCTGAAACAGAACTTTTAGTTGAACATGTCACGCGGTACGCATTGCAAAAGATTCGCGATGTTGGCAGAGGCGTAACAATCGCAGACCTCGGTACTGGGTCAGGCGCAGTGGGGCTGTCGCTGTTGCATGAATTACCGTTCGAGTCTGCCGAAGTCTGGATGACTGATGTATCAGAAGATGCACTGCACGTAGCTCGTGCCAATGCTGCCGGGGTTGGCCGCAACGCAGTGGGCGCACGTTTTGGTCATGGCAATTGGTATGCGGCGTTGTCTGAAGACCTTCGAGGTTCACTTGACGTAATAGTTAGCAACCCTCCATACATCGCAAATGATGATCCGTTAGTTGGTGACTCAGTCTTGAAATGGGAACCGCATAACGCATTGTTTGCAGGTACAGACGGCCTGAATGATTTACGAGTCGTCGTGTCTGGTGCCAGCGATTGGTTAGTACCAGGTGGGTTACTTGCAGTGGAGATGGGATTCACTCAGGGAACTGAGGTCTCTCAGTTGTTCACGTCGGCAGGCTTTACCAAAGTTTCTGTACATAAAGATCTTGCAGGGCTTGACCGATTCGTGACTGGACTAGCGCCTCGTTAACAGAGATTTCGCTGTAAGAATTCCAATTGGTGCAACAAGAGATTTTCTGCAACCACTTCTTGCGGTGTCATATGAGTAACGCCTGATAGCGGCAGCACCTCATGTGGTTTACCAGCGGCTAATAACTCTGACGACAATTGCAACGTATGGGCGGCCACCACGTTGTCGTCTGCTAATCCGTGAATGAGTAACAACGGTTGTTGGAGATGCTTTGCATCATTAAACAATGATGTTGCCTCATATGCACGTGCATCGATTGAAGGATTACCCAGGTAACGCTCTGTGTAATAGGTGTCGTAGAGGCGCCAGTCTGTAACAGGGGCGCCCGCAACAGCGGCATGAAAGAGATCACTACGACGGAGAACCGCGAGTGCTGCAAGATACCCGCCGAAGCTCCAGCCACGAATTCCTACTCGTGAAGTATTGGCGCGCGGTTCAAGGTCGTTTAGGTCTCGCAAGATTTCTACTTGATCGTCAAGTATCGGTTGAGCAAGGTCGTTCACGATTCCACGCTCCCATGCGCTGCCTTTGCCTGGAGTCCCAGTTCCATCAACAATCACCACGACAAAACCCTGATCGGCAAACCATTGCGATGAGTTATACGCCGCCCGAGAAGCAACTACTCGTTGCGCATGTGGACCACCGTATGGATCAAACAACACAGGTAATTTGGTGTTGAGGCCATCGCGCGGCAAAAGAATGGCAACAGGTATTTCGCGAGGACCGACAGACATGATGCGCACATTTGGTTGCACGAGCGAGGTTTCGGCTAACGAGGCGATGTTGTGAGTAGCAGTCGGAGTATGAACAGTGAATTGGGCGCGTTCAGTGTCGAGCGATGAAATTCGAGAGACGTAACAGTTCAGAGAACCACTTATTGAAACGACTCCGTGTGAGTGAGTAATTTGTTGAAGCTCGCCTTTGCTGTATGCCCATGCATCTGTTGCCCACGGCGTACTGATGTCATTTGCGATAAACACAATGCTGTCGCCAACAGATACGACGCTGCGCACTTGCATTGTGGTTGGCGTTACAGCCGAGCCATTCACCACAAGACGACGAGCATCATCGCGATCTGAGCAGGTAACAAGAGTCCTGTCACGTTGAAGCGCAGGAACGCCAGGAACCAATTCAATCCACACATCATCTATATCGGAAGAAATGATTGTGGCTTTGCCGGTACCCGGATCAATGGAGTGGATATCGACCTTTTTCTGATCGCGTGTTTGTGTTTGCGCAATGAGTCCGGCGCTATTCCAAGAAACAGTATTGAGATATTCCCACGTACCTGAAAGCTCTACTGCGGTTGCGGTAGTTGTTGCTACAGAAATGATGTGAAGCGACACCACCGCATTTGGGGTACCTGCAGCGGGATACCTGTGTTCTGTTGCAGGTAATTCAGGATGTGCTGGATCTGCGATGTACCAAACGTCGATTGGTGAAACATCAACTCGGCATGCTGCAATCGATTGTGAATCTGGTGACCACCAATATCCGCGGAATCGCCCCATCTCTTCTGCTGCAATGAACTCAGCGTTACCCCACGAGATCGCATCGTTCGGATCTGATGCGATAACGCGTTCATTGCCAGCGAGCGATGAGACGCATAGTGACGTTCCACGTAAATAAGAAATGGTGTTGCCGTCAGGGGAGAGGCGTACATCAAACACACCAGGATCGATAGCGGGCAAAGTTGCGACTCCACTGAGAAGATCGATCAAGACAATGCTTCCGCCTAAGACAGTGACGGCGCTGGTGACGTCTTGATTGCACGCATATGTGGTGACTCCACTTGCGCCTTCACGAGCACGTTCACGTTGGCGACGTTCTGCAGCAGTCAACTCTGATAAGTCGGTATCTAATGTGCGCGGGTCGAGGAGTTCGGTTTCCACACCCGTCGCAGCATCAATGGTCCACAACGTATTTACTGCATCAGATCCAGAGTGTGAACGAAGGAAGACGACGCGTGAGCCATCAGGTGACACGGTGAAATTGCGCGGTTCACCGAGCGATAGTCGTTGGGTTCGTGCGTATTGGCGGGGAAACGTATCGCTCACGCGAGCAGAGTACCTGACTCGTCAGCGCGAACCTTGCGGCCCACCCATTCATTGAGGCACATATCGCGACCAATGTTGACATCTGTGGTGTCTGCCCATGCGCGACGACCATCAGCAAGGATGCATGATGCGATGGAACGCTCCGGGTTGCCTTCGCGGTCGTGCATGACGGAATAACCCTCGATGGTCATTTCGCCGGCTGCATCGGCTGGTGATGCAAGCGACCTACGTGGCAAGGAATCAATTTGATCTTGTGGATAGTCGTATGCGAAACCGTTCTTTGGCGGAGTTGTTGCATAGACACCGAATGCATGTTTTGTGGTGTATCCGCCGTTGGCCCATACAAGTCCGGTTGCACCAACTCCACTGCGTAATTCGTTTGCAACTGTTGCAATGGCATGCATGACGTAGTTATTCCATGGTCCACCAGCAAATTGAAGTCCGCCTGTGCGAGTGAGTTGAACATTGATGTCAAGGCCGAGTGATTTTGCACCAAGTTGCACAGCAGAAGGAAAGCATGAGTACAGATCAATAAGGTCAATGTCGTTGATGGAAAGTCTGGCAAGTTCCAGTACGCGTCGTCCTGCTAGTTCGATTGCAGGAGTGTCATAGAAATGATTGCGGTGCGAAATGAATGCGTGCTCATGTGCATCACTTCCTGATTGAGGGAAAATCCAACGATCACGAGGCACGCCTAGCGCTGTTGCCTTTTCTGCTGAGCACACAATGAGTGCAGCAGACATATCAACATCGTTATTTGAATTCATCAATTTTGGATACGGGAATCCAATCATGCGGTTCGTATCAGAAACAGTGCGAATTTCTTCTGCTGTGTATTGCTTCTTGTTCCACGCATACGAATTCGTTGCAGTTACTGCGCTGAATCGGGCGTACAACTCACTGATGTACACCTGATGATCTGCCACGGACCGACCTGCCTGAGCGCGCAGTGCAGTTTCGAACAATGGGTAGATCTGAATGGGCATCATGATCTTGCGAGCCAACTCTTCGGGCATGTTCATGGTGAGATCTTCAGAAACAGGAACGGGCGCAATGTCAGTTGTACGCCAATCAGGAGTCAGGCCTGCTTTGGCATAGCGAGCACGAGTACGAGTTGTTTCGCCGCCGGTCAGAATGACGAGGTCGAGGTCGCCAGCAAGAATTTGGCGCGATGCTGCGTTCACCAGAGTCTGAGGCGTGTTGCCACCCATGGCCGATAGTCCTAATTCACGAGGCGTCAGGCCTAAGTCTTTGGCAATGAAGTGTGCGGGGTTTCCGTATTTCCAAGACAACAGGCTGACAACGCGAATGGCATCAGGGTTTGGCACCGATGAAAGTCCGGCATCGGACGCAGCAAGCGTGATGGCTTCCACCATCATGGCAACAGGGTCGCGAGCGTCATCAAGACCCTCTGCGCGTTGCACAACTTGGCCGGTGCCAATAAGAACGGGGGTACGTGGGTCAAGTGTCATGCCTCAACGCTAGGTCGTTCCTTGAACACCTCTACTACTGTGAATGGAATGTCCCGAATTGCAATTGGCGCCGACCATGCTGGCTACACCCTGAAACAGCACCTCATCGAGGTACTCACGAATCAAGGCCACGATGTCATAGACCTTGGAACACATTCCACGGAAAGTTGCGATTATCCGCCCATCTGTGCCTCGGTTGGTCGACACGTGCGCGATGGTAAGGCTGATCTTGGAATAGTTCTTGGCGGAAGCGGTCAGGGCGAACAACTTGCCGCTAACAAAGTGCACGGAGTTCGCGCAGCGTTGTGCAATGACTTGTACACGGCTCGTATGGCACGGTCACACAACAACGCAAACGTTTTGTCGATGGGCGCACGAGTTGTTGGCGAAGGACTTGCGGAAGAAATTCTCTCAACGTTTTTATCAACCCCCTTCGAGGCAGGCCGCCACGAACGTCGCGTAGCGATGTTGGCTGAAATCGAGCAACAAGAATCGAGCAACTAATGCCTTTTCCTTCAGACACAAACCCTGACAATGAGGTTTTCGACCTTCTTGAGACAGAACGCATTCGTCAGACCACAGGTTTACAGTTAATTGCTAGCGAGAACTTCACATCGCCTGCAGTCATGCACGCAACAGGTTCAATTCTGACGAACAAATACAGCGAGGGATACCCCGGCAAGCGCTACTACGGCGGCAACGTCAACGTTGATGAAATCGAAGCGTTGGCAATTTCGCGTGTAAAGCAATTGTTTGGGGCAGAACACGCAAACGTGCAGCCACACTCTGGTGCAAGTGCAAATATGTCCGTATATCTGGGTCTTTTGAATCCTGGCGACACAGTACTTGGACTAAGTCTTGACCACGGCGGTCACCTCACACATGGTTCTCCTGTCAATGCGAGCGGAATTCTTTACAACTTTAAGTCATACGGTGTGACATCTGGTGAAGAGCGAATTGATTTTGAAGAGATGCGTGATCTTGCACTCGAGCATCGTCCGAAAATGATTGTTGCTGGAACCACTAGCTATCCACGTCGACTTGATCCAGAACCATTCAAAGCAATCGCCGATGAAGTGGGTGCACTCTTAATGTTTGACATTGCTCACTTGGCTGGTCTTGTTGCCGGTGGTGCGCACCCGAACCCGGTACCGCTGGCTGACGTTGTTACGTTCACCACGCACAAAACCTTGCGTGGTCCTCGTGGTGGTTGCATTCTCAGCAAAGCAGTGCACGCACAGGCAATCGACAAAGCAGTGTTCCCTGGTAGCCAAGGTGGCCCGCTAGAACATGCAGTTGCAGCAAAGGCTGTTGCATTCCGTGAAGCACTCGACCCATCGTTCTCTGTGTATGCCCATCAGATCGTGAAAAATGCATCTGCATTGGCAGCAGCGCTCACCAAGGAGGGTTTCCGACTTGTTAGTGGTGGTACAGATACTCACCTCATGGTGGTAGACCTTCGTCCGTTTGATGCTGAATGCACAGGAAAAGTTGCGCAATTGGTTCTTGATGAAGCTGGTATCACGCTGAACAAGAACACAGTTCCTGATGATCCGCGTAGTCCATTTGTTACATCAGGTGTTCGAATCGGAACACCTTCTGTGACGACACAGGGAATGAAAGAGGCAGAAATGCCAGTCATCGCATCGCTCATTGCTGAGGCATTGCGTCATCGCGACGATGCTGCTGCGGTCGCTGCTGTGAAAGCAAAAGTCGAGGCACTCTGTGCCAAGTTCCCTGTATATCCGCACAAGTTGTGACAGAAACGATCCGGGTGGTGCAGTCATCTAGGCTCAACAACTAATGGGAGACACAAACGGATATCTCATCGTCGGCTTGTTTGCGATGTTTGTCACTCTGGTTACTACGCCTGTAGTTCGATGGTTTGCACGCGAACACAATTGGATGGCTATGCCCGATGAACGCAAGGTGCACACGGTGCCCACTCCAGATGTTGGGGGTATTGCATTATTCGCAGGAGTAATTGCTGCATTAGGTCTCGCCTGGAAGATGGATCGTTTTTCAGCGTTATTCCATGGCAATAGTGAACCCACTGGCGTGTTACTCGGCGCGCTAGTTGTTCTTGTCATCGGCACGCGCGACGACGTGAAAGAAGTATCTGCACCAGCTCGCGTTATTGCAATCGTTGGTGCAGGAATGATGCTTGTGTGGTTCGGCGTCACGATGTTTTATTTTCGCGTTCCGTTCTTGGGGGTCATTCAATTAGGAAACGACTGGATCCCTATTGTCACTGTTGTGTGGTTGCTCGGCATGGTGCAAGCAATCAATCTCATTGACGGGCTTGATGGCTTAGCTGCAGGCATTGTTGCCATTGGTTCCACTGCGTTTTTCATTTACTCGCGGCACCTATCTGGACTTGGTTTATTGTCTGAACCAAACATCGGACCTTTGATTGCAATTATCACTGTTGGTGTGTGCATCGGATTTCTCCCATACAACTTCAATGGCGCAAGTATTTTTATGGGTGATGGCGGCGCGTATTTACTTGGTCTTTTAGTTGCAGTGTCAACGAGCGTTGTCGGTGGGCGAGCAGACCCCACCACGCAGGCATTTAGTGGCCAGACATATTTCTTCTTGGCGCCGCTCGTTATTCCACTCATCATTCTTGGTGTTCCCATTTTCGATGTGGCGTTCGCGATTATTCGTCGCGTCAGTAAGCGCCAAGGATTCGCAGAAGCCGACAAGGGACATTTGCATCATCGGCTCATCAATCTCGGTCACGGCCCACGTCGTGCCGTTGCAATTTTGTGGTTATGGACCGCGTTGCTGTCGGCCTTCGTGTTGTACCCGGTCTTTAATAAGAGCGCCACGAACTTTGCTCCCTTTGGCCTTGTGGCCCTGGTCTTGTTTTTGTACACCGTTCTGCACCCCGACCTCAACCGCACACCAGAGAACGAATAATCAGGTCCCGGGTTCCTCGGTTTGACGATTTCTTTGAGACAGCCCTAGATTGAGAAGTTCTTCGGGCATATCGATCGGCTCGTGATTGGTGAAAATAGTGAAAAAGCGTCCGGCCCCCGTCATGACCTCGTCGTCTAACGAAGGTTCTGGGCATGGCGTTGAGTTGGCGCTCTTGGTCTTTGTGTATTTACTGATCGGAATCGGGCTAGATGCGTGGCTTAATACTCAGCCGATTTTCACAATCACACTCGTGTTGTTCGCGGTTATTGGACAATTTGTGAAGACTTATTACGTCTATAACGCCCGAATGAAACAGCTAGAAGAAGAACGTGTTGAGGCAACACGTGCACGGCCAGAACAATGAGCGACGAGATCAAGCCTGTGGATAACGCCCCCGAATTTGCCGTATCACGCGACATGGTTCGTCGCGGCATAATGGTTGCACCATTTTTATTATTAGTCTCTGGTGTGATTTGGGGCACAGAAGGCGTGTCGGGCTCTGCGTATGGCTTAGCAATAGTGCTCGTCAATTTTATTCTTGCAGCGGGAATCATCACGATTACTGCGCCTAGGTCACTTGCGTTGCTTATGGGTTCGGTGATGGTGGGATATGTCGTTCGACTTGGGTTGATGTTCATTGCTGTGTTGCCGGTTCGCCACGCCGGTTGGATTTCGATTCCGTCGCTCTGTGCGACTATGCTGGTGACGCACCTTGGGCTCCTCGTATGGGAGTTGAGGCATGTTTCCATGTCTCTGGCCTATCCAGGCCTCAAGCCTAAAAAATCTTCTCCCTTTAAATTGAGGTAACTACAAGTGTTCGGATTGGACTTCCCACCTATTAACGAAGTGATTCGTTGGCGCGACGCGTTCGGTAATTTAAACAAGATCGGCATGATTGCGGTTCTTGCTTCTGGTATTGCAATTTTGATTTTTCTTCTTGCGAGTCGATACAACGCTAATGAAGCTCCAAAAGGTGTGCGAAACCTCGCTGAAATGCTTGTTGAGTTCATCGAAGAAAACATCGTTATGCAGACCATTGGCAAAGATGGTTTGGGTTGGACACCGTTCTTGTTGTCTCTCTTCATCTTCATCTATTTGTGCAACCTTCCTGGAATTATTCCGATCATGCAGATGCCGGCAACAGGTCGCATGGCGATTCCGTTGTTCTTGTCAGTCATTGTCTGGGTTGTCTACAACGCAGTCGGTATCAAGCACCAAGGCTTTATTGGTTACTTCAAGGGCATCATGTTTCCCCCAGGCGTACCCAAGCCAATTTATTTGCTGTTGACCCCAATCGAATTGGTTTCAACAATCATCGTGCGGCCGTTCTCGTTAGCAATTCGACTTTTTGCCAACATGCTTGCTGGCCACATGTTGCTAGTTACTTTCGCACTTCTTTCAGCAGCGATGTTCGAAGCTCAGACCAAAAAATTTCTCTTAGTTCCAATGGGTATCTTGCCAATGGGTATGTTGATCTTCCTCACAGTGTTTGAGGTTTTGGTCGGATTCTTGCAGGCTTATATCTTTACAATTCTGACAGCCGTCTATATCGGTGGTGCTCGCCACCCCGAGCACTAGACGACAGTCAGTTATTCAGACCTATTCACATCATTTATTAATTACAGACACAAGGAAAACACTCACATGGAAGCACTAGTACAAGTATCTCGGCTCGTATCCGAGTTAAACGCAGCAGACGCAAAGGCAGCCAACGCTGCTATCGGCGCCGGATTCGCTTATGGCCTTGCAGCCATCGGACCTGGTGTCGGCATCGGCTTCGTCGTTGGTAAGGCAATTGAGGCAATGGCTCGTCAGCCAGAGTCTGCAGGCATGGTGCGTACCACTATGTTCCTCGGAATTGCATTCACCGAAGCGCTCGCGCTGATCGGCTTCGTCGTTTTCATCCTTCTCGGACTCTAGAGCGGCCTAAGCAAAGTTCAGGAGCTGAAATGCCGACTGCGATAGTCACACAATTAAAGGGACACCTCGTCCACGTTCGGTTGGTGTCCTCTGACACCACTGATACAACCATGCCTGCAGAGACAACTGGCGTGCCGCTTGCAACCGCGGCCGCTGAAGTTGGAGCAGAACCAAAGGGCCCAAGCCCCATTGCACCAGAGGGCAAAGAGCTCATCTGGGGTGGTGGCTCGTTTGTCGTTCTTCTGGTTCTGATGCGTTTGGTTCTGTTCCCTAAAGTGAAGAAGGGCATTGAAACTCGGTATGGAAACATTCGTAACAATATCGATGGTGCAACAAATGTCAGAGCAGATGCTCGCGCAGATGTTGCAGAGTATGAGAGTGCATTAGTTGATGTTCGCGCAGAAGCTTCCCGCCGTGTTGACGAAGCTCGTCGCACACTTGATGCCGAGCGTCAAGTAGCCATTACAGCTGTTACTGCACGAATTGCTGCGCGCAAAGCTGAAGTTGATGCGTCCAACGCAGCAGTTCGTGCCGCTGCGAGCGCAGATGTGTCAATAGCAATTGCATCAGTCGCTACAACCGCCACACAAATTGCTGTCGGTCGTGCCCCAGATGCTGCTGTGGTGTCACGTGCTGTTGAAGAGTCGCTGCAACTATCAGGAGGACAACGATGAGTTTGATTTCACTAATTGCCGCAGCAGACCCAACCCAAACACACAGTTGGATTCTGCCTGAAACGTCAGAAATCATTTACGGTGGTATTTCATCGACGATCGTGTTCTTGTTGCTTGTCAAATTTGCATTCCCGTTGGCCAAGAAGGCCCTTCAGGGACGTACTGAGAAGATCGCAAAAGAAATGAGCGATGCTGCCCAGATGCGCACAGATGCCGATACTGAAGCTGGCGATATTCGTCGTGCTGTTGGTGACATTGGCAACGAACGCACTCGCCTCATGGCTGAAGCTGATGTTCAATCAGAGGTTCTGCTTCGTGAAGGTCGTGGTCGCATCACAGTTGAAGTTGCTGAACTTGAAGCAAAAGCAGCTGCAGACCTTGTCGCAGCTGCTTCTCGAATTGGTGACGAATTACGCGGAGAAATTGCGCGTCTTTCTAGCACCACAATCGACAAAGTCGTTCGAGCAACCCTTGATGACAAAGCTCAGCAAGACCTTGTTGAATCTTTCATTAATAGTGTGGGGGCATCACGATGAGTGACACTCGTATTGAGTCCTACGCAACAGCACTTGTGCAGATTGCGCAGGCAGAAGGCGTTCTCGACCGCATTAAAGATGACATGTATCGCGTTGCTCGCGCTGCAGAGTCAAGCGATCAATTACGTTCAGTATTAAATGATGAATTGATTCCTGCAGAGCGTCGCCAGACAATCGTTGAGTCATTGCTTGAAGGCAAGGGTCACCCATTGTCGTCACATTTGGTCGGACTTGTTATCGGATCAGGACGTGGTCGTGATTTAGCAGCAATTCTCGACATCGTGGCAGCACGTGGTGCATCAGCTTCTGGCATGAACCTTGCTGAAGTGCGCAGTGCAGTGGCATTGTCTGCAGATCAGCAGACGCGTCTAGCCGCTGCGTTATCTAAACGAACTGGGAAAACAGTCGACCTCAAGGTTGTTGTTGATCCGTCAGTTGTTGGTGGCATCGTTGCCACAGTTGGTGACATTGTCATCGACGGAACCGTCCGTACAAATCTCGACCAGCTGAAGAGCCGGTTGTAACGAATTTCGAAGAAGAGAAGTCAAGAGGAGAACATGGCAGAGTTAACACTTTCCGCCGGTGATATTGCAGCAGCGATATCCAAAGGTTTGCAGGGCTACACGCCTTCGCTTGAAGCACGCACCGTTGGTCGCGTCGCAGAAGTGGGCGATGGTATTGCACGCATCTCGGGCTTGCCCGACTGCAAAGTAAACGAATTGCTTGAATTCGAAGATGGCACCGTCGGTCTTGCTCTCAACCTTGAAGAAGTGTTGATCGGTTCAGTGGTCTTGGGCGACTCAGACGCAATTGAAGAGGGACAGACAGTGAAAGCAACTGGCCGCATCCTTTCAGTTCCTGTCGGTGACGCAATGCTTGGTCGCGTTGTAAACGCACTGGGTACTCCAATTGACGGCAAGGGCGACATCGTTGGCGCAATCATGCGCCGCGTTGAAGTTCAGGCTCCTGGAATTATGGGACGTAAGCCAGTACACGAGCCATTGCAGACAGGTATCAAGTCAATTGATGCCATGACTCCAATTGGTCGCGGTCAGCGCGAGCTCATCATTGGTGACCGTAAGACCGGTAAGACCACCATTGCAATCGACACCATCATCAACCAGCGGGGACTTGGTGTGAAGTGCATCTACGTCGCAATTGGTCAGAAGGGTTCCACCATTGCTTCAACGGTAGAAACACTTCGCCAGTACGGCGCATTGGAATACACAGTCATTGTTGCTGCTCCAGCATCAGAGCCTGCACCGTTCAAGTATCTTGCTCCGTATTCAGGTTGCGCCATTGGCCAGCACTGGATGGAAAACGGTGAGCATGCGCTCATTGTTTACGATGACTTGTCAAAGCAAGCAGAGGCGTATCGCCAGATGTCATTGCTTCTTCGCCGGCCACCAGGCCGCGAGGCATACCCAGGAGACGTGTTCTATCTTCATAGCCGCCTTCTTGAGCGTGCTGCGAAACTGTCTGACGAAAACGGCGCTGGTTCATTGACTGCATTGCCAGTGATTGAAACCAAAGCTGGTGACGTATCTGCATACATTCCAACCAACGTGATCTCCATCACCGATGGTCAGGTGTACTTGCAAGACAACTTGTTCAAATCAGGTATTCGTCCTGCTGTTGACGTGGGTGTTTCCGTGTCACGCGTAGGTGGTGCTGCTCAGACAAAAGCAATGAAGAGCGTTTCAGGAACACTGAAGCTTGACCTTGCTCAGTTCCGTGAGCTTGAAGCTTTCGCAACATTCGGTTCTGAACTCGACGCAGTGTCAAAGGCACAGCTCGAGCGCGGTTACCGTCTCGTTGAATTGCTCAAGCAAGGCCTTAACTCACCAATGCCTGTTGAAGAACAAGTCGTGTCAATCTTTGCCGGAACAAAGGGGTATCTCGACTCCATTCCAGCAACTGATGTTGGCCGTTTTGAAATTGAATTGCTCGAGCACTGTCGTGCACGTCACGGTGCAATGCTTGCTGAGTTGCGTACGAATCCAAAAGCAGATGTTCCATCTGACTTGGGTGACATTGTGTTGGCATTTAAGAGCGGATTCAAAATTACGGCACCTAAGGGCGCTGCTGTTGACCCCACTGCCACCGATGCTGCGGCACTCGGTGACGCACAGAGCAACAAGACCCTCGCGACGGAGTGATCTAAGTGGCTGGTGGACAAGAACGAATTCTGCGCGGACGCATTAAGTCCGTACAGGCGACGAAAAAAATCACGCGCGCAATGGAGCTTATTGCTGCATCGCGCATCGTGAAGGCGCAGCAACGCGTCGTCGCAGCCGTTCCCTACAGCGACATGATCACTGAAGTTGTTCGTGATCTTTCCGCAGCGGGCTCTGGCAGTTCAATGCCGCTTCTTGCTGGCCGTAGTGAAATCAAGAACGTTTGCTACGTAGCTCTCACTGCAGACCGTGGTCTGTGTGGCGGTTACAACTCGGGCATCATGCGTGCAACCGAAGGTGAAATCAAAAAAGATGCACTGCTTGGTCGTTCACATACCGTGATCGCAATCGGTCGTAAGGCTGATGGTTATTTCCGCTTCCGCGGTTACAACGTTGCAAAGAGCTTCACTGGTTTCACCGACAGCCCTACTTATGCAATCGCAAAAGAAGTTGGCGAATTCGTTACTGAGCTTTATGCATCAGGCCAAGTAGACCGTGTTGAGCTTGTCTACACACGTTTCATTTCATCAGGTACTCAAGAAGTCGTGCAACGTCCTCTTGTTCCGCTTGAAGCAGAAACTGCAGCAGGTGGCGATGCAAAAAATGCAGCCGGTGCTGACTACGAATTTGAACCGTCTCCCGAAGCAATTCTTGAGACCTTGTTGCCTCGCTACGTTGAGGCTCGTGTCTACGCAGCAATGTTGAATGCCGCAGCTTCCGAGCATGCATTCCGCCAGCGCGCAATGAAATCAGCAACTGACAATGCAGAAGAACTTATTAACAATCTTTCCCGAATCATGAACCGAGCCCGCCAGGACTCGATCACGACCGAAATCATGGAAATCGTCGGCGGTGCCGAAGCCATGTCATCGGGAAATTAGAAGAACGAACAAATAGGAGCAATCCAAATGAGCATGACAGATACAAAACAAGACGGACGGGTAGTAGCAATTGCTGGTCCCGTTATCGACGTAGAGTTCCCTCGCGGTTCGCTACCCGAACTGAACTCAGCTATCCAGTTTGAGATCACACACGAAGGTACAACCACAGTTGTTCTTGCCGAAGTTGCACAGCAGCTCGGTAACAGCCGTGTACGCGCCGTGTGCCTCAAGCCAACTGACGGTCTTTCACGTAACACACCAGTGCGCAACCTTGGTCACGGTATTCAAGTGCCAGTGGGTAACCGCACACTTGGTCACGTATGGAACGTATGGGGCGACGTGCTCGACGGCAACAACTCAGACTTCGATGACATCGAGCGTTGGGACATTCACCGTCCAGCTCCCGCATTCGACACACTCGAGCCTTCAAAGCGCATGTTCGAAACTGGCATTAAGGTCATCGACCTTCTGACTCCGTACCTTGCTGGTGGAAAAATTGGTTTGTTCGGTGGAGCAGGTGTTGGTAAGACCGTTCTTATTACCGAAATGATTAACCGTGTTGCTTCAAAGCACGGTGGTGTTTCCGTGTTCGCCGGAGTGGGCGAGCGCACACGTGAAGGTACTGACCTTCGTATGGAAATGGAAGAGTCGGGCGTGTTTGAAAAAGCAGCCTTAGTGTTCGGACAAATGGACGAACCACCTGGCGTGCGCCTTCGCGTTGCATTGTCAGCTCTCACCATGGCTGAGTACTTCCGTGACGTACAGAACCAGGACGTGTTGTTGTTCATCGACAACATCTTCCGTTTCGTTCAGGCCGGTTCTGAAGTATCAACTCTTCTCGGACGTATGCCATCAGCAGTGGGCTACCAGCCAACACTTGCTGACGAAATGGGTCAACTACAAGAGCGCATCACATCAACCCGCGGACGTTCAATTACGTCAC
>Ga0194047_10000245_pt1 | contig 36724 bp, 33 predicted proteins | sample JunL225m_MetaG_2_FD_160070 | JGI IMG/M metagenome (GOLD analysis project Ga0194047, IMG submission 160070) | Anoxic zone freshwater microbial communities from boreal shield lake in IISD Experimental Lakes Area, Ontario, Canada - Jun2016-L221-5m | ecosystem: Environmental > Aquatic > Freshwater... | reverse complement strand
CTGATAATAAACGTAGCAAGGAATATCTAAAATAGAATCATTAGTATTTTCCCATTTCCATTTCGTTGATACTATGGTGTGAGGCTCGAAGGAAGTGTAATGATTTACTTTCGATCCGGGAGTTAAATGTTTTACAGAAACAACTTTTGATTCAGGAATAAGATGCGCAATCCACTTTTGTTTTTCAACAGATTTAAGGGCTAGATTTTTTTTATCGAAATAGATTCCATTTTTTGAAACTTCTTTATTCATTAACATGGAAGAACCATTTCCTTTTACTTCAATCATGTTTGAATCAACTATCGTTAGTTGAAAGCTTAATCCATTCATTTCAAAATAGTAAAGATTATCTACAAATTCTATCTTTTGTGCATTGTATGCAGGCTCTGTCCAAGCAAAGTCGTTAAAGATATTTGACTTGATCTGAGCAGAGATTTTTTTACCGCCTAGTCCTGTTTCATTAATTTTTTCGAGCTTAATATTTTGTGAAAAACTTTGCATCGAAAACAGAAGCAATAAAAACTGGACGAAGAAATTGCGCATAATTATTAAATATTTTACTGCAGCAAACATCTGAAATTGGTTTCTTAAAAAATTCATTATAATTTTAAAATAAAAAGGCAGCAAAAATCGCTGCCAAATTCATTTATTAAATCGTAAATATTATTTGCCTTTAAAAGGAACAATCAATGCATCTTTCCATAAATCTTCGATAGCATAAAATCCACGTTTTTCTTTTTGGAAAACATGCACCACTACATTGATATAATCTAGCAATACCCATTCTAAGTTTTCAAAACCTTCACGGTGCCAAGGGCGTTCTTTAGTTTTAGCAAAACACACATCTTCAGCACTGTCGGCTATCGCTTCAACTTGTTTGCCAGATTGAGCATGACTAATTACCAAAAAATTTGTTGATGCTCCCGGCACATTACGCATGTCAAGGATTTTAATATCCTCAGCCTTTTTTTCAACCATACCTTGAGCAAATAAAAGCGCTATTTCCAATCCGTCATTTAACGATTTTAACGGGCGTACTTCAGCAGTTTTTTTTGAAGGTGTTTTACTGGCTTCTTTTACTTTCGGTAAAGAATTTTTTTTTGCAACAACTTTTTTTGCAACGGTTGTTTTTTTCTTTACTACGGTTTTTAAAGGAGTTTTAGCAACCTTTTTTATAGGAGTTTTGGTAGTCTTTTTTACAGCAACTTTTTTTACAGCTGTTGTTTTTTTAGGTGCTACTACTTTCTTTACTGCAGGCTTCTTAGCAGCAGTTGTTTTAGTTTTTGAAGTGGTTTTCTTAATCATTTATTTCTATTATCTTCGGCTGCAAAAGTAAACTATTTGAACTATATATCTCAATCATTCATTGGTGCTCAAATATTTCGGTTTGATAAACTCGAATCAACAAACGATACTTTACGTGATCTGGTAGAAAAAAAAACTGCCCAACACGGTGCAATAGTTATAGCCAAATTTCAAACTAAAGGAAGAGGTCAAATAGCAAACATTTGGGAGTCGGATGACGATAAAAACTTATTGTTAAGTTTGTATGTAACACCTCAAAAAATCCTAGCGACAGAACAGGTTTATCTTAATTCATTCGCTTGTTTGGCCGTTTTTGATTTTGTAAATAAAGAATTTCCTGATAGAACAAAAATTAAATGGCCAAACGATATATATGTTGACGATAAAAAGGTTGCAGGAATTTTAATTGAAAATAATATTCAAGGAGACTCAGTTAAAAGCTCCATTATTGGTATAGGTATAAACATTAATCAATCAAATTTTTTAGTTCCGAATGCACTCTCTTTTTATCAGATATCAGCTCATGAATATAATTTGGTCGAATTGTTATACAAATTGGTTGAATGCTTTAATTTTAGACTTGAAGAACTATCTTTACAACTGCAAAATAAATTAATGGGCGATTATTTGAATGTGATGTACAGGAAAGGATTTAAAGCAAATTATCGTGCAAACGGTTTGTTATTTGAAGGTGAGATTATCGGGATTGATAATGTAGGAAGATTAAAACTGTTGGTTGATGGTGAAATTAAATTGTTTTCATTTAAGGAAATATCTTATGAGTAGATTTGTTTTTAAGATTACATTTTTTTTATTTTTTTGTTTGATACATTTTCAATCTGTACATGCACAAGATTATATTGCTGTTAAAGGCGGAGAAAACCTCACTGTTACTATTTTCAAGGTAGATTCAGAGAAAGTTTTTTTTCGTCAATTTGACTCACCAGATACTACACAGTATTTTATTCAGAGGGATAATATTACCGCAATTGTTTTTGCCGGCAATATGTTAAAAAAAACAAAAGATATTCAGTTTAAAGAAGAACAAGTTTATCGATCTATTTATAAAATGAGTTCTCCCGATTATATTTATCCAAAGGGTGGTGAAATGATCAAAGCATTAATCGATAAAATTTCTGAGAATGACATCCAGTTCCATATTGCTTTTGCAAACGATACAAATACCTATTTTTTAAAAAAGGCAGATATTGATGAAATTACTTTTAAAGAAATTTCAAAAGATAAAAAAAGAGAAGAAAGTTTGTCTGATGCAGATCTTGCTGCAAAAGGTTCATCAGATGCTTACCAAAATTATGATGGATATAAACCGGCAGCAGTAGGGTCGTTTGTAGCTGGCATGTTTTGGTGGTTTTATTTTGCTCCTATTATTGTTCCAATTGCAGTTTCTTCTGTTCCTCCGCAGCAATATAGTTTAGGGATAACAGATCCTAAACTTAATCAAAATCCCGGTTATTTAAATTCATATACTACAACTGCAAAACGAATAAAAACAAATAAAGCGTGGAGTAATTTTGGTTATGGAGTGGGCACTTCTTTTGGATTATTTATTGGGATATTATTTCTTGCGGTTTCCTCATGGTAAATAATTTAACTGTTGATATTGGTAATACAAAAATAAAAGCGGGTGTTTTCCTCGATGATATTTTACAGGAGATTTTTGTGTTTGAGAAAAATGAAATCCATGCTTTAAAAAATATTGTTAAAAAAAATGCCATAACACATTCTATTTTAAGTTGTGTTGGAAATGAAATCACTGAGCTCGAAAAATTATTGAGCGATGAAACACATTTTGTCAAATTAAACCATCAAACCAAATTACCTTTTACCAATAATTACAAAACTCCTGAAACACTAGGAATGGACAGGGTTGCAGCTATAGCTGGCACACTTCATTTTTTTTCAAATATGAATTGTTTGGTGATCGATGAAGGAACTTGTATTACCTACGATTTTATTTCGAGTGATGCTGAATACTTTGGAGGAGCAATATCACCGGGTTTGCAAATGAGATTAAATGCAATGCATCACTTTACTGAAAAGTTACCACAACTTTTTTTCTCAGAAATTAATGAATTTGTTGGCAACACAACCGAAAGCTCAATGTTGTCAGGTGCATTTTACGGAATGCTCAGCGAAATAAATGAAACAATAAGTCGTTATGATCAACGATATGGTGCTTTACAAGTAATTACTTGCGGAGGAGATTCTATATTATTTGATAAACACATAAAAAGGAACATATTTGCGGCTCCTTATTTGGTGCTTTACGGTTTAAATAAAATACTTTCATTCAATGTTAAATAAAGCCTTCAGGCTTCTTGCTTTTTTTAGTGCAACAGCTTTGTGTGTTCATGCTCAGAATCTTACTAAATCGCCTTATTCGGCATTAGGAATTGGTGATTTACAATTTGGAGGGAATGCCTTGCAAAGTGCATTAGGTCAATGTTCGCAAGGATTCAGAAGGCCAAGTGATATTAATTCTCAAAATCCTGCATCATACGGAAGTTTAAAATACACCGTTTTCGAAGCGGGTTTCAAATACACTTTGGGTACCATTAGTGATAAAACAAATAGCAGCAGCATCGATAATTATTCATACGGGTATTTAAATGTTGGGATACCGCTTTCACAAAAACTCAGATGGGCACTTGCTTTTGGTTTACAGCCTTATAGTAGCGTTGGTTATAATGTTTCTTCAGATATTGATGTGTCAAATGCTTCAGGATATCATTTTCCTGCAAATGAGAAAACAGTTGGAAGAGGTGGTATTTCAAAAGTATATTTAGGTACCGGTATTGCATTACTCAGAGATCTTTCATTTGGTGTAAACCTTTCGTATCTATGGGGGCAATCAAAAACAGTGAAGTCAATTTATATCGACCCAAGCTATAATTTGTACAATATTGAAGAAACAAGCAATAACTATTATGGCGATTTTTATTTTGATTATGGTTTGCAGTACCATAAAATTTTTAAAGATAAAAATGGAAAACCAAAATATAAAGTTGTGGTAGGTTCAACGGTGAACATGGCAACTGCAATTCGTTCCACCCGTGAATATAATGCACGCAGCATGGGTGTTGGTGGGATATTAAATACAAAAGATACGATTGTACAACCGCAAAGTTATAGTGGAACTTTAAATCTTCCATTAAATCTAAAAACAGGTTTCTCATTTGAAGAAACAGACCATTGGATGATTTGTGGTGATGTGAACATGGCCAATTGGTCGCAGTTCCAGCTATTTGAAACTAAAGATCAATTAAAAGACGTTTTAGGGATTTCATTTGGTGCTTCATACCTTCCAGCAAAATTTGATGTTCAGGCTAATTATTTTAAACATATTGAATATAGAATTGGTGCCCGATATGATAATGGATATTTAAATATTGCCGGTACTCCAATTGTTACAACAGGAGTGTCTGCAGGATTAGGTTTGCCCGTTGGAAAATATAAATCTAAACTTAATCTTACTGCCGAATATTTTGTAAGAGGCACAACAAACAACAGTTTGATTCAAGAAAATTATTTCAGAATAATACTAGGAGTAACTTTTACCGATAAGTGGTTCGACAGATATAAATATTATTAGTCAATTGTGAAAAAGGTTAAAACACTGTTTTTTTCTATAGTTATTTTATGCTTTATCATTTCATGTAATGATGATATAGAAAAAGTTCGTGTTGTAACGGAGAAAAGCAACTTGCCGATAGAAACCGGTTACACTATTCAAATAAATTATACCGATTCAGGAATTCCCAAAGCCCGCTTATTTGCACCATTGATGGAGCGATATGCAAGTGATGAAAAAAACTACACTGAAATGAAAAAGGGAATCACGGCTTACTTTTTTAACAAAAACAGAAAAGTTGATAGTTATTTAAAAGCAAAATATGCCATTCGTTATGATCGTGAAAAAAGGATGGTTGCCAAAAATGATGTAGTGCTGGTGAATAATAAATTTGATACGTTGAATACCGAAGAGTTAAACTGGGATGAAACAACACAACGTATTTTTTCGGATAAGGCGGTACGTATAACTACACCTGATGAAATTATTATTGGAGAAGGTTTTGAGTCAAATACAGAGTTTGATAAGTATAAAATTTTTAAAATTAAAGGAACCATCAGTTTAAAAAAGTAATGCAAAAACTTATACTATATAACTGGATAATAATTGCAATAGCTGCTATGATGGTAGGTGTTTACATTAGCATTTTTGAAAATTTTGTTGAAGGAAAAGCCTACTTATATTTTATCATCGCAATTGTTTTTGGTATGATGTTTTTTTATCAAAATAAAAAAAAGGGGATGAAGTGATTAAGGATGAAGTGATTTCATCAACTAATTAACGAAACATCAAATCAACACATTTTCATATCTTCGCATTGTGGACACAGCATTAATTCCAGTTATAATTTTCAGCATAATCATCTCTGCATTTTTTTCGGGGATAGAGATTGCATTTATTTCTGCCAATAAATTACTCATTGAATTGAGAAATAAGCAAGGTCATTTTTCAGCAAAAATCCTTTCACCCTTTGTTAGCAATCCTTCAAAATTTATCAGCACAACTTTAGTTGGAAATAATGTGGGCTTAGTGATTTATGGAATATACATGGCCGAATTTTTAAAGCCATTATTGCTAAATGTTTTTCCGTATGCAACAAACAGCACATTCATTTTATTATTAACTTCAACTATCATTTCAACCATCATAGTTTTGGTAACAGCAGAGTTTATTCCCAAAATGCTTTTCCGCATAAACCCTGATATCATTTTAAATATTTTTGCTTTCCCATTCTTACTTGCCTATTATATTTTCTGGCCACTGGTTCATTTTATCATGTGGTTGGCTAAATTTATTCTCAACAATTTATTTAAATTAAATTTTACTGAGGTATCGCCAGTTTTTAGCAAGGTTGACTTGGATCAGTATGTGACCGAAAGTGTTGAAGATATTCATGTGGAAGGAGAAGTTGATGCTGAGATTTTTAAAAACGCATTAGATTTTGCAAATGTAAAAGTACGTGAATGCATGACTCCGCGGACCGAATTGGTTTGTGTAAATGTGCAATCTGATGTTGAGGAGTTGTACAAAAAATTTGTTGAAACAGGCTTGTCAAAAATTTTAGTTTACCACGAAAGCATCGATCATATTATTGGCTATGTTCATCAGAAAGATATTTTTAAAAAATCAAAAGATATTCGCTCTATTTTAATTCCAATCGAGATTGCAACAGAGGCGATGCCGGCAAACGACCTTTTAAACATATTTACTAAAACACATAAAAGTATTGCGCTTATTGTAGATGAGCTGGGAATTACAGCAGGAATTGTAACCATCGAAGATATCATGGAAGAAATTTTTGGCGAGATAGAAGATGAACATGATGTGGATCAATTGACCGAAAAGCAAATAAGTGAAACAGAATTTTTATTCAATGCCCGATTGGAAATTGATTACCTCAACGATAAATACGAACTAAATATCCCTGAAGGTGATTACCATACCTTAGGAGGTTTTATTGTTGCCGCTCACGAGAATATTCCATCAAGAGGAGAAACAATTGAAATAGGACGTTTTCAGTTTACGATATTGTCTACCGACAAAACTAAGATCAATGAAGTTCGTGTAAAAATAATGACCAATTGATTTGGTTTTTTATTTACAAATTGCATTTAATTTAGTACATCAATCTCATTAATTTTTCTGAAATAAAATACTTCAAACGTTAAAGTATATTTTATCGCTTCTTATCAAATTTGATGAAATTTTGTATTGAGGCAATATTGCAATTTGTTTTCAGATTTTACATTATTTATTTCAATAAAAACGTGTCAATAAATGCAATATTTTCATTCGTTAAATCAAGCTTTTCCAAAAAATAAATTGGTAGATTTGGGTGTTAATTTATTTTGTTATGAAAACCAAAAATCATAATGCCACAATAGAGGAAACATCTTTCCCTGGCTATCCGCTTTATCCACCGAGCGAAGATATTTATCATACAGACAAAAAAGCAAAAGATATAAACCCTGATGATAATTCTATCATTCACCCTACCATTCAAAAACGTGGAGAATGGAATGAGAAGGATTATAGTAATGATTTAATCGGTGACGATCTTGATGTGCCGGGATCTGATTTGGATGATATGGAAGATGAAGAAAATGATTATTATAGTTTAGGTGGTGATGATCATATTGACCTTGACGAAAATAATATTGACTTCCCTTTAGGTTAATTGTTGTTAATATTTTTGGCACGTGTTAATAATTGAAGCGATTCATGTTTCGCTATACTTTCAGCGAGCAATTCTCCTTCTTTACTAAAGTTCCATGTAAATAATGTTTGGATGGGATGGTCAGCACGAATTTTTTTGAGTGCTTCAAATGCTATTTTTTTTGCCAAACCTTTTCTTCTGAATTCTTCTAATACCATCACCGAACATAAATAAAGCACATCATATTTAATATTTATTGGCGTTTGATTTAGTAACTCACTTTCCGAAATTTTTTCATCAATAAATTCCTTCATCAACTTTTCAGTTGTTGGAATAAGTATCAACCAAATAACCGGTCCATCACCATCAATAAATTCAGAAATAGTTGCCGGATGCAATTTGTATAGTTGAGCCATCACATCTTCATTCACAGCCAATTGCTCAGGATCATGATGCGCATCGAATACTTCGGTGGCTAGTTGGATCATGCGATCAAAATTTCTCAATTATTTCTCAACTATTCCTAAACAAATTCTATTATCATTCCTTTCTAAAAATAATTTACTTTATCACAACTACCTTTTGAATTTTCACTAAATGATAGTTTGCATCAATTATTCGCAAATAATAAATTCCTTCTGAAAAATTTTGAGTATTGATGTTTTCTGAGTTATTGATTGAAGTATTTTCTTTTACTTGTTTACCGGTAATATCAAAAAATTGCGCAATCAATTTTTCAGTTGAGTTAGTTTGAATATGCAATTCATGTGTTGTAGGATTTGGATAAATATTGATAGCTATTTGTTTTTGATTTGTTGATGAAACGCCACTATAATCAACAAACCCACAGGTGTCTGTATAATTTCCTCCTATCCATTTAGCAATGTAGGCCATTGAACTATCTCCATCGATTGTACGAAAACCACCTCCGATATAAAGTTCATTATTATAAACTCCCATGCAACCAATTGCATTATCAAATGTATTACCAAGCCCACACCATTTATACCCGTTCCATTTGGCTATCCATTGTGCCGGTACACCTCCCGCATTCCAAAATTTACCAACAGCCCACAATTCGTTATTGAACACTTGTAAATCGGTAATCTCTGTTCCCTCAACACCACCTCCTACCGGTTTCCATTTTACCCCGTCCCATCTAACAATACAATTATCGGCCGCACCACCATTCCTGAAAAACCTACCAGCAACATACAATTCGCCTTTGTAAACAACCATATCATGCACCCAATCGTCTCCGGTGCTTCCTAAACCACCACCAACATCTGTCCATTTACCATTATGCCATCTCAAAATTTCTTTTAAAGAGCCGAAATTATCAATATTACCCGCTGCATACAAATCATCTTTATATTCAACAATAGAAGTAATTGACGAAAAATTATTATATATATCTAATCCTATCACAGTGTCGATACCATATAAAGAAGACCATTTATTATTGTTTAAATATGCAATAGGACCTGCCTTTACTCCAGAAATACTATCAAAAAATCCTCCTATTAAAAGTGTATCGTGGTAATTATAAAATGTTGAAATCAACTCCCGTGTATTTGATAATGGGAGCAAGTTTGTATCATTCCAAAGATAAATTCCACAATTACTCGGGAAACCTCCGACATAAAGTTTATTATAAAATCGGTTGGCACAAACAGGCGGCCAAGGCATTCGTTGATTCGATTTTATAAAAGAAACATTTGTGCCATTCCACAAAAAAAAGTTATTTGTAACGGTATCTACTTTATCGAAATTTCCCCCGATTACAAGCATATTTGTCAATGTATCATCGAAGAAAAATCTTGGACTTCCATTTAACTTAAATGGAAAACTTTGCCAATTATGAGATTGGCTTATTGCATTATAAGAAGTCACAAAACAGACTAAGTAACAGGTAATCCGTTTAATAAACTTATTTAACGAATTTAGCGGAATACGATGCATCATTTGTTATGTTTATAAAGTAAAACCCATGATTTAATGATGAAATATTTATAGTATTTTTTTCAATACCAAATTGTCCTGATATGGTTGTGTTCATTATAAGTTTACCTTCAACATCATAAATTTTTATTATGGCATCACCTATTTCTCTAAATGGAATTTCAATATTCAAAATATCATTTGCAGGGTTAGGATATATTTTGAAATTTTTATCTATGCCAACCCAGTTTTTTACAGCCAATTGAACCGAAGGCATGTCAAAAGTAGTAATAAAACCGTTATCATTTCCATTTATTGTGTTATCACAAAATGGTGTACTTGTTGTTTGAGGAGGGCATTGATATGGTGTTGTATTTGGAGTAAATGTTCTACCACCAATAGCTAAAATGCCATTATCGCTACTATTTGTAATTGCTAATGAATAAATATATTCGTCTCCGGTATTACCTGTAATATTACTTGAACCACCACCAAAATATGTTGCCCAAATTCTTGAATTGTAGCTATTAAATGCTAATAAATAACCATCATTAAAAAGAACAGGGTCAGCATCTGATGAGTTGTAATCTTGATAATATGCTTTTGTTAATTGAAATGTGCTTATGCCTCCACTTGATGAGGAGCTTAGAGGATTGTTTGAACCATTATAACAGCTAAAATATACGATATCATCATGGTAAGCATTTTTGCCAAAGAGATAGTGGCTATTAATTGCAATATTAGCAGAATGTGAAATATAAGGTGCAAAATATTTACCTTCATTATTTCCACCACCATAATACGTTGACCACTCTAATACACCGATACTATTAAATTTTGCAATAAATTGGTCTTGGTCACCTCCTCCATAAGTAGTTTGTATATAAGATTTACCATTCGAATTACAAATAGGAATCTTTCCTAAATTATTTGCCGTACACCCTGTTTGTGATTGATTAGTAGAAGTAACTCCGGATAAATAAATGTCGCCATAATAATTTACAGCTAAAGACGTTGCACGTTCATATCCATCGCCACCAAAAAATGTTGACCATTCTAAATTTCTATTGTAGTCAAATTTTGCAATAAAAGCGTCATCGAATGGAAGGTTGTTAATTGGATTTCTGTATGTTTGAACATATGCAGAACTTCCTGGGTCTGAAATAGGAAATGAACCATTATTTGGAGGCGCTATTGGTGATGCTATATTTGATGGGACTTTATATGTAAGAGTCCTTCCACAAATAATTAAGTTACTGCTGTATTTTGGTGCAATAATATCGTATGCATCTTCATCAAGATTACCTCCAAAAAGTGTACTCCAGTTTAGTGATTTGTCAGAATTAAATTCTGCCACGAATGCATCAAAATTACCATTATTCCAGTTTTGATAATAACCAGCCCCATACCCACTATTACATACAGGAAAATAACCACTTGAAGGAGAGCAGCTACTTGTAAATTGAGTAGAAGCAGTTGATCCGACAATGTAAAATTTACCGCTTCCATCTTCAGTTATAGAATATCCCCAATCAGAACCATTACCACCAAAATAAGTTGTCCAATCTAAATACCCACTTTGTGTTAAACTAATTATAAATGCATCACTAGTTCCTCCGCCATGAGTTGTTTGTTTAAAGACTCCATTATTTGTATTAGGAAATGGTAAATTAGTACTTATTGTTGAGCCTATTATGCAAACTGATGATCCAGGTAAAGCCAACCGTTGAGGAGTTTCTTTCAATGAACCACCATAATAAGTTGCCCAATTTCTTGACGAACCGACATCAAACTTACTAATATAAACATCCCCATTATTATTATAAACCCATGTTTGCCCATTAATTGTAGGAAAAGAACTTGAATAAGTCTGACCAACAGAATAAAGATTTTTATTATCATCGTAAATTAAATCTGCTACCTGATCACTACTGTTACCACCGTAATACGTACTCCAGTGAAGGTTGCCTATAACTTTAGTTTTACCAAATAAATCTGTTGTGAGTGTACCAATCCGAATTACTAATGGCAAATTTAGATTGTAATTTTTTGTTTGTAAAGTGACATAACCATTACCAAGACTAACCCATACGGGATCCCAATTGACACTTATAGGAAGACCTGAATTATCAATTTGATATGCTGAAGCTTGAGGTAATGTAAATTTAGTGCCCGCAGTTAAATAAAATTGCAATTGAGCTGAATCAATAACTGCAATACTATCTTGCCCTGAAAATTTTAAAAGAATATCGTTTGGATTTGCACCAGGATTGATTACAATGTAATTTTTTAATCCTGACGAATTACTATAAAAATGATAATCTATATTTGGAAATGCATTTTGGTAAACAACCCTTTTATAACTTGGAACATTGAGAATACCATTGCTACAATGTGGTAAATAATAATTAAGATAATCGCAACCATTTTCAGATGAAATCAAATTTGGCTGATTGATTGAATTATTAATAAAATCGAGTTGAATGCGATATGAAATATAATTAACGCCTGTATCTACATTGCTGGTATCAAGCAACCTTTTTGAAACAATAAAATATGCTTTGTTATTTGCCAAATACACCGCAGGCTGTGTTCTTTCGGTATAATATAAAATGTCATTTCTTACTATATTTTGATTATCTATTATTTGCCCGGTGTTTGGATAATAATAATGAGCGGATGAGGTTTGTTCGGAAAGGATGTCTGGCAAATCTTGTGCCTTGGTAGTCTTTGAAAAAAAGGTGAAAATGATGATTAATTGAATAAATGTTTTCATAGTTATTTTGTTTAAGATAAGCTGATAAAAAAGTGATTTAACACATAATTACATTCTTATACAAAGAATCAAAACAAACAATTGATTCAAAAATGAGCTATATCAGATTTTAAATTGTTATTTAACAAGCTAAAACCAATTTAAACACAAATTGGCACCTGAAATTGACATACAAACAATTTTATTAGTACAATAATAAATTTATTCGTGCCCTTTATCTTCAATAATTCTGAAAATATGTAATACATGAGGAAATAAAGCATCCATCGTTTCTTGTGCACCGCGAGTTGAGCCCGGCAATGTGAGAACAAGAGATTTGTTTTTCATTCCGGCAACACCTCTTGAAAGCATGGCATAAGGAGTTCTAAGCTGCCCGTAATTTCTTGCCACTTCCATCATCGAAGGAATTTCTCTATCCAATAATGGTTTAATGGTTTCAGGTGTAATATCACGAGATGATAAACCTGTGCCTCCGGTAAAAATAATTAGATCAATTTTTTGATTACTTAATGTGATAACTTTTTCTTCAATCAATTTTGGTTCATCAGGAATGATTGAATATTCAGAAATCTTGATGTGATATTCTTCCAGCTTTTTCAAGATTGCTTTTCCTGCTTTATCTTCTTTTTTACCGGACGAAACAGAATCGGAACAAACAATCACTGCAGCACATAAATCGGTTTTATATTTATCGATAAAATCAGATTTTCCACCTTTCTTTTCGATGAGTTTGATAGAATGAATTTCAATTCCTTTATCAATTGGCTTCAGCATATCATACATCGTAAGTGCCGCAACTGATGCACCATGCATGGCTTCCACTTCCACTCCAGTTTTATAAATTGTTTTTACTTCAAGTAAAATTTTGATAGTTAATTCATCGATCTCATATATAAACGATGCTGATTCAATTGGCATCGGATGACAATCGGGAATTACATCAGATGTTTTTTTTACCGCCAATAAACCGGCAGCTTTTGCCATTTCAAATACATCACCTTTGGCAACTTTTTTATTTTTTATGGCTTCGATTGTTTCCTTTTTACTCACACAAATTATTGCCTGTGCAATAGCAATTCGGAGTGTCGAAATTTTTGAAGTAATGTCTAACATTTATTTTCTATTATTTACGAAATACTAATTTCTACGAATATAAGAATGACAGCGATTCGTAAATTCGTATTCATTCGTAATTCGTAGATTCTTTTATTTATTTTCTTTCCACTGATACGTTTCATCAGCAAATATTTCTTTGCCGAATATAGGAACATCAGCTTTAATTCTGTTCACCATTTCTTTGCATGCTTCCATTGCTGCATTGCGATGAGGCGATGATACAAAAACAAAAAAACAAATCTCTCCCACATTTACTAAACCTTCGCTATGCAAAATATGAGCACAGGTAAGTTTATGTTTTAATAAAATTTCGATACGAATCTCAGCCATTTTTTTTATAGCCATTTCGTGGTACACAAAATAGTTTATTCCGGTAACAGTTTGATTATTCTTCACATCTTCACGAACCTGTCCCAGAAAGATCTGATGTGCTCCGATATTTTTTTTTGAACTGTGTTTAGCAATACTTTTTGTGATCATCTCCGGTGTAATTGCACCTTGATGAAAAAATATTGGCTCTTTTTTTTCTTCCGACATATGGGACAAATTTATTCAAAGAATGCTATTTACCACAACTATTCAAACACATTGATGCAGCACAATTTGTTTTATTTTCCGAAGAGAATGAAGGTCAATAATTTCGATAAATTTATTTGTATTAGCTAGATACAAATTTTAAAAAGTGCTTAAAGAATTATTTTTAAACAACTTAATGATATTTTAACAATACAATAAAAAATCTAGATTTTATACTTGTACTGATAAATATTCAAACATGAACACCTAGTTAATTATTTGATTGCAAACTGATGACTATATATTGACCAAGCTAAAGGCAGGAGACACTTCTGCTTTTAATGAATTGATAAAACTATATGCGAATCGTGTACTTAATACCTGTTATAAATTTTTACTAAATAAAGAAGATGCAGAAGACCTTTCTCAAGAAGTTTTTTTAGAAGTTTATCAATCGATAAAATCATTTCGTGGTAATTCAAAATTATCCACATGGATTTATAGAATTGCAGTAGCAAAATGTCTTGATGAAATTAAAAGACGTAATAGAAAAAAACGCTTCGATTCATTTAAACAAATCCTTCATATTGATGATGTGACAAATTGGTTAGCAGGAGGAATTATGCCCGATAAAACTATCCAGCAAACTGATAGTATGAACCAAGTACTTCGTGCAATTAACTCTTTGCCCGATAATCAACGAATTGCTTTTACTTTAAGCAAAATTGATGGATATACTAATAAAGAAATAGCTGAAATAATGAACACCACCACCACTGCAGTAGAATTATTGATATCACGTGCAAAAAAGAAAACGTCAGAAAAGCTTATAAAAATTTTAAAAAATTAATAATTGATTGTGACAGAATTTAAAATAAAAGTCGTCTAACCAAAATATAAAAAATGAAAGTTTCAGATAAAAAAATAAAAGCATTCCAATTAATTGATGAGTTTGAAAATATCAAGCCTATAAATTTATCGGCAGATTGGAATCAATCGTTCCATAGGAAAACAACTTCTTCTTTAGTACATTCCAAAATATCAAACACCGCTAAATTTATTTCGGTGGCATTGGTTTTTACAGTATTAAATTTCAGTTTGGTAATTGGGGTCCTTTCTGTTCAAAAACATAGACATCCGAATCGCGATAGAGAGTTGGAAATTATATCAAAAGAACTCTTGATTAATCCAATTTCAATTAACAATTAAGGCATGGATATATTTACTCAAAAAAGATTTTTAGTTCGTACCGTTATTGTACTTATAATTATTAATTTTAGTACTATAGGTATTTTGTTTTGGAAAAACATAAGCCATAATCACGAACCTGATTTGTTCCCTAAATCTGATTACCGGGATGTGTCAGGTATTTTAAAAAAAGAGTTAAACTTAAATGATAATCAGGCAGAGCAGATCAAACAACTTCGAATAGATTTTTTTGAAAAAGAAAAAGTTATTGCAAAAACAATTCGAAGCCAAAAAGATTCAATAAATAAAGAAATGTTTAATGCAAATACAAATGATGATTTAATTAAATGTATAGCCATTAGAGTTGCTGATAACGACTTTAAAATGGAAATGCTGAGATATGAACAATCTCAGAAATTAAAAACCATTTGCACACCGGAACAACTCGAAAAATTTGATGCTTTAGTTTTACAAATTCGAGATTATTTCAGACCCGATAATCAACCAAAACAAAAATGATTTTCCCTTCGTGAAAGAATTGATAATTATTGTCGTCTAAGTTCATAATCGAAGTTTTATGTCACCAATAAAAGAAAATATTATGCGAAAATCATGTACTTTTTTTGTCTCTCTAATTTCAATTTATTTTTCATTTGGTCAAAATGTTTCAAAAACGATGCTTCGTATACCTGATACAGGTCAAAACACTAGCTACACAAGTACTTTTGGCGAGGACAACGACTACAATATTAACCCCCCTTTTTTTATCAATAATGGAAATGGAACAGTTACCGACACTGTTACCGGGTTGATGTGGCAGAAAGCAGATGGTGGAGAAATGACCATTGAGAATGCCTATATTTATTGTGATACTTTAACGCTTGGAGGATTTTCTGATTGGCGATTACCAACTCCGCATGAAGCATTCAGTATTTTAAATCATCAGTATGCAAATCCTTCAATAGATGTTTCTGTTTTTACAACTTCGGCAGCTGAGTATTGGTGGACGTTAAAGCATCAAACTAATGATACTTCAAAAGTATGGGCAACAAATGCAGGTGGCGGAATTGGAAATCATCCAAAAGCTGAAACGATAAGTGCTGGTGGTACAAAGCATTTTCACGTGAGAGCTGTAAGAAATAGATTAGCTACTTCTATTATTCTTAATCATTTTACTGATAACGGAAACAATACAATAACAGATAATCTCACGAATTTAGTTTGGCAGAAAATTCCTTATACCGATTCATTGACTTGGGAAGATGCTTTAAAATATGCTGATACGCTATCACTTGCAGGGGTTAGTAAATGGCGATTACCAAATATAAAAGAACTTCAATCTATCAACGATGAAAGTTTGGTTAATCCATCAGTGAATACAAGTTTTTTTACAAATATTGGAGTAAAAAAATATTGGACATCAACCACATTGCCAAACCAAACAACTAAAGCATGGTACATGGAAACTCAATATGGAGTAACTACTTACGATAATAAAACATCGAAACTCAGTGTGCTTTGTGTAAGAGGTGGAACTGTAAAAACAGATGTCAATTTAGTTGAGGTTCCAATTCCTAGTGGACAATTTGATATGGGAGATCATTTTGGTTTTGTAGATCCAAGCCATCCTAGTGATGAACTTCCTATTCATTCGGTTAAAGTAAATGCTACTTTTTTTGGAAAAACAGAAACTACAAATCAACAATTTTTATCATTCTTAAATTCAGCTTTATTGAAAGGCACTATTGAGGTTAGAAACAATATTGTTTATGCAACCGGTGATACTAATATTTATTGCTATACCAATCAGTTCGCAACTTATTACAGTATTGGATTTGATGGCAAAGTTTTTTCAATCACAGATTTTAGAGCTAATCATCCCGTTGTTGGTGTGATGTGGTTTGGCTCTGCTGCATTTTGCAATTGGTTGAGTATACAAAGCGGTTTACAGGAATGTTATAACCTCAAAACATGGGATTGTGATTTTACTAAAAATGGATATCGTTTACCTACAGAAGCTGAATGGGAATGGGCAGGAAGAGGAGGTAATATTAGCCCATATTATAATTATCCATGGGGTAATGATGTTGATAAAACAAAAGCAAATTGGGACAATTCCGGTGATCCTTATGAAGGAACATCTGCTAACACTTATCCATATACCACACCGGTTGGTTTTTATGACGGTTCACTTCGCACAAAAACCAATTTTAATTGGCCGGGAACTGCTACAAGTTACCAAACCGGTAACGGTGTAAATTTATTCGGACTTTATGATATGGCAGGAAATGTTTGGGAGTTCGTAAATGATTGGTATAGTCAAAATTATTATAGCTCAAGTCCATCTGATAATCCAAAAGGACCAACTACCGGATTCATAATGCCTGATGGAAAACCATACAGAGGAATGCGTGGTGGAAATTGGTATAATGGAGATATTGTAAGCGGAGTGAGTGAAGGGCATTCACGGGTGTCAAATAGAAATCCTTCCTATTATCGAGGTCCTCAAGATCCTAATCATCCATGGTATCATATAGGATTTAGAGTGGCTCGAAATAATAACAATCCTTCAACAGGAATTGATGATCAAAAAGTATTTCGTTCCAATATTGATTGGAAACAAAACTTTCCAAATCCTTTTAGTATAAAAACCACTATTCAATTTACACTTTTGGAATCAAGCAATGTTTCTATGAATATTTATAATTCAAGAGGCCAATTAGTAGAAGTTTTAGTGAATAATAAACTGATGGAAGGCACACATAATTTTGAATGGAATGCACAAAATTGTTTGAGTGGTATTTATTATTTACAAATTCAAACTGATGATAAAGTGTTAACAGAAAAAATTATTTTGATTAAATAAAAAACAACACAACCAGAGATTTTACCCTAAATAAAATTAACATGAAAAAAATTATTCTATTTTCTTCAATTTTTATTTTCAGTTTTTCCCTAATGGCTCAGGAATGTTTTATGATTCCTACAGAAACAAGATATTGGGATAATACTAAAACATATAATGGCTATACGCTTTTTGGTTCGGGAGGAAAAACATATTTAGTAGATTTCGAAGGTCATATTATTCGAACATGGAATATTGGAACAAACCCAAGATTTACCGAAGGAGGAAATATTTATGATGCTGCTGGAGGTGATCCGAGTCATTCAAATACATGGAAAGAATTGGATTGGAATGGAAATACTGTTTGGACATATACTGAATCGAGAACAGGATATTGGCCACATCATGATTTCGAAAAAATTTATAATCCGAAACTTGGCGACTCTACATTTATTTATATTGCCAATAAGGATTTAACCCTGCAAAAATGTTTGGATGCAGGTTGTAGTCCAGCAAATTCGGCAGGATACGCAACCGCGCAAATGGATGTGATTGTTGAAGTAGATATGAAAGGAAACATTATTTGGGAATGGTCCTTCTTTGATCATGTTGTTCAGGATATTGATGTTTCAAAATCAACTTATGGTATTATTAAAAATACTCCTGGAAGAATCAATATAAATTTAGCTGGAAATCCTGTACAAAAAGATTGGTTGCATTGTAATTCTCTCGACTATAATCAAGATCTCGATATGATTGTTATCAATTCGGTTCAAGGTGAGTTTTATGTAATTGATCATGGAAATACTTTTGTGAAGGGAATGCCCGATAGTTCAATAGCTCGTGCTGCATCATCCAAAGGAGATTTCCTTTATCGCTTTGGCGATCCTGCAAGATATGGCCAGGGCAACCCTCCATCTATTACTAGCAACTGGACAAAATCTACAACCGGCCATAAACAGATTGGAGGTGCACATAATATTCAATGGATTAAACCGGGATTACCCGGAGCCGGAAATTTTTTGATTTTTAATAATGCCGAAAATCTTTTTGAACTTACACCTCAATCATACATTTTTGAGATCAACCCCTATCTCGATTCTAATAAAACAAATGCCGGAAAATTTGTAAATCCACCTACTGCTGGATATTATGTTTTGTTACCCGCAAATATGAATTTGATGAAAGAAAAGAAAAATATTTCTAAACAGGTTGTTTGGATGTATTCGAGCAAAAATAATGTGAACTTTTATAGTACCATTGGAGGTGGCGCTCAACGATTACCAAACGGAAATACATTTGTGTGTTCAATGAATGATGGACATTTATTTGAAGTTGCACCATCAGATACTTCTATTGTTTGGGAATACATTAATCCAATTACACGTGATGGAATAAAGAAAATAAAAGTAAGCAATTATCCAACTTACAATGCAGTTTTTAGGTCATATCGATATCCGAGCACTCATGCGGCACTTGCAGGAAAAGACCTAACTCCACAAGCAACAATTACAGGCGTTACTCCTTCTTATTTTACACCAGCTGATATTATTAAAACGGGTGTTATGAATCCAAAAGGCGGTGACATTGTTCCCGAAAACAGGGTTAATCAAAATTATCCAAATCCATTTGATAATGTTACAACAATAGATTTTGAAATTAAAGAGCAAGCTCAGATATCAATAGTTATTTACAACGTTTCGGGGGCAGAAGTAAAATCGCTTTTAAATGAGAAAAAAAGTGTTGGCAAATACAGCATCAATTGGGACGGAACTGACAACAGTGGAACGAAACTTTCGAGTGGAATGTATTATTATATTTTCACGTCAAATAATAAATACATGTATAAGAAAATGATTTATAACCGCTAATTAATTTCTAATAAATAATCAAATCATGAACACAAAAAGAATTTACATTTCAGCCATATTGTTTTTGCTTATTTTTAAATCGACAATAAGTTTTGGGCAAACAAGAACAGTTGGTTTGTTTATAAACGATACTTCAAAAACATTTAAAGGTTATACGTTGTTTGCTCCAAAACAAAATACAATGACCTACCTAATAAATAATGATGGTAGAATTGTTCATCAATGGAAGGCAAGTATTTATCCTCCGGGACAGGCAGTATATCTTCTCGAAAATGGACATTTATTACGTACATGTATGACACCGGGGAACCTAGGTACGGGAGGTGGTGAAGGAGGAAGAGTAGAAGAGTATGACTGGAACGATAGCCTCGTTTGGTTTTTAAATTATTCAACTTCCACATACATGCAACATCATGATATTAAAATTTTACCAAATGGAAATATTATCATGCTTGTGGTTGAGAAAAAAATATTATCAGATTTATTAACAGCAGGATTTGATACCAGTAAAATACAAGATCCCGATTTTGCTCAAAAGCAAATGTTACTACCCGATTGCATTATCGAAATTAAACCAACTTATCCATCGGGAGGTACTGTTGTTTGGGAATGGCATGTTTGGGATCATTTGATTCAAAATTTTAATTCATCAAAATCAAATTATGGTGTTCCCGCAAATCATGCAGAATTAATTGATGCTGCCGGAGATCATAAATCTCTTCCACTTTTCTGGAATCACATGAACAGCATCGATTATAATCCTGCCTTCGATCAAATTGCTGTGAGTGTTAGAGGAAACAGTGAAGTTTGGATTATCGATCATTCAACAACAACTCTCGAATCAAAAAGTCATACTGGAGGTAAAAGGGGCAAAGGAGGCGACCTTCTTTACCGTTGGGGAAATCCAATTTGCTATGGCGCTGGTACAGCATCAGATGATAAATATTTTCAGCAACACGATATTGAATGGGTGAAACCTGGTTACCCGGGTGCCGGAAATATTACTTGTTTTAATAATGGTGTTGGAAGGAATTATTCAACAGTTGACGAAATAACTCCTCCGGTTGATACAGCAGGAAATTATACATACTTGGCAGGAACGAAATTTGGTCCTACAAACTTAACTTGGACATACGTTGCAACACCTCCAACTTCATTATACGGTGCCGATATTTCAGGTGCATTTAGATTACCAAATGGAAATACACTTATCAATGACGGACCACATGGAACATTTTATGAAGTAACTTCTACAGGAACTGTTGTTTGGAAATATATCAATCCAACCGTTCTTACTGGAACAATAAAATGGAATGATACTATTCCACTTGATATATCACATCCTGGTGAGTTAATGAATTCGATATTTAGAATTTATAGATATGCACCTACCTATGCTGCATTTAACAGCAAAACATTAACACCCGGAAATTTTGTTGAACTATATTCAACAACGGGTATTGAAAATAAAAATGTATTCAATCAATTTAATTTCTTCCCAAATCCATCAAATGATTTCATCGAAATTTTCATGAATAATGAATCCAAATATTTGAATGGTAAAGTTGAAATTCAAATTTGTAATATGCTTGGAGAACTGTATTTAAAAACTAATTTCTCTTCTGACGAATCAATAAAAATAAATGTTACTTCATTACCAAAAGGATTTTATTTTCTTAATGTAAATGGAAATACAAAAAAGTTTATTAAGCAATAAATCAGCATAAATGAAAAAAAATCTAACCCTAGTCACGTTACTGTTTTTATCAATCTTTACCTATTCTCAAAATAAATCAATTATACTTGGCAGACCCACTGACACTTCGATTACAGTAAGTATTCTTTTTGATCAAAATGTTCAATATTATTTTCAATACGGAACGCAATCGGGAAACTATATTCAAACAAGTTCAAAATATAACAATGTGTTGAATGTGCCAGATGAAATTGATTTGCATAATCTAACAGCAGACACCAAATATTATTATCGTGTTCAATACAAATTAATTTCAAATCCAACATTTACAACATCGCAAGAATATTCATTTCACACCCAACGTTCGAAGGGAAGCACTTTTACTTTTACCATTGAATCTGATGAACATTTATATGATAAAAAAGGTATATCCAGTATGTATAACATCACTTTGAATAATCAGGCAAATGACAAACCTGACTTTATGCTTTCTTTAGGAGATATTTTTGGTGATGATCATAATCCATATACAATAACTACATCGCAATTAGATTCTTTACACCGAGTTTACCGTCCGCGTTTAGGAAGCATTTGTCATTCTATTCCATTTTATATTTGCCTAGGTAATCATGAAGGTGAAAACGATTTTTTTTTAGCACATACACCACCCAATAATTTAGCGGTTTGGGGTACACAATGGAGAAAATATTATTTTCCAAACCCATATCCAAATGCTTTTTATACTGGAGATACAATTAACGAACCTTATGGAATCGGTAATGCCGAAAATTATTTTGCATGGACTTGGGGAGATGCACTGTTCGTAGTTTTAGATGTTTACAGATATGAATGTGATACAACAAATAAACCTCATTATTGGGATTGGACACTTGGGTTAACGCAATATACTTGGCTTAAAAATACACTAGAGCATAGCACTTCAAAATATAAATTTGTTTTTGCTCATCATGTTAGAGGTCAAGACAGAGGCGGAGTAACAAATGCTAAATTATATGAGTGGGGTGGATATGATGGTCCAACAGGATCCAATTATAGTTTTCCAACTTATCGCCCGGGATGGGCAAAACCTATTCATAAATTATTTGTAGATAATGGTGTAAATATTTTTTTTCAAGGGCACGATCATTTATTTGCACATGAAATATTAGATAGCGTAACTTATCAGGAAGTGCCTATGCCGGCTGATTCAACCTATCAGATTGGAATGCTTGCAAATGCAAGTGCATATATTTCGGATACAGTAGAAGGAACCGGTCATATTCGAGTTACTGTTTCACCTTCAAATGTTAAAGTTGATTTTGTTAGAGCCTATTTACCTGCCGATACTTTAAACGGTGTTCATAAAAATGGTGAAGTGGCATTTTCATATACTGTGGGAAACAGATTGAATTCAGCTGTAAATGAAATTAATTTTAACGAACATGTAAACGTTTATCCTAATCCTGCACAAGACATAATTAATGTTGATTTACCAAATGATATTCACCTGTCACAAGTTGCATTGATCAATACATTAGGACAAATTGTTTTAGTGTCACAAACAAAAAATTTAGATATTAGTGGAGTAGAAAATGGTATTTATTTTATCAATATCAGAACCGAAAAATTTGATGCAAATAAAAAGGTTGTTATTTACAGGTAAACAAACATAAAATGAACATATTAAAAATTAGTGCAAAAATGATTAACAGGGGAATACTAAGATTGTTCTTTTTACATTTATTAATATTTACCTCAATTGGCTTATTTGCTCAAGATAGTGCCGTAACTTTTTGGGATGGGTTTTTTATGAATTCGGATTACAGCAAACCTTTTGTTTCTGAAATACACAGTACACAATGCAAAGTTGAGCTAGGTTATAATAAAGTAGAATCGGAATTTGATTTATTGGAAGAGAAAAGCAGATTTCAAAGACCAATGGTAGAGTTACATTTAGGTTTTGAAGCTCCTTTATATGCCACCGGATTTGGAATTAAAGGCAGTGAAAAGAGCTGGGGGTTTGGCATAAGATTACCACTAAGTGTTCATGTGTTGGAAGATATGTGGGGACCTGAAACGGCTCCTGTAATAAATACAGATTATCGTTTTGGAGCACCTCGATTTGTAGCAATCAGGAAGATTTCAGGGAATCGATTTTTGAAAAATATTTCTTTTTCTTGGATACCAATGTTTCACGAGTGTACTCATTTAGGAGATGAAATTACGATATATCGGATGGATGAAAAATTTCCAATAACAAGAATAAATGTATCGTACGAATTCACAGAATTTCAAGTTACATTAAATGACCCTGGTAAGTCAACAGATAATTGCCAATCTTTAAAATTAGGCCTAATGTACAGGTTAAGTGATAGAGGACAAGGTTGGTTTAGTGCGAGGAAAAATGTGGAAATAACTCAAGATATAAATATTCCAACAAGTAATTATAGGGCAGAATATTATGCCGATTATCTGTTTCAAAGAAGCAAAGGTTTCTTAGCAAATAAGAGATGTGTAAACATTTTTTCACTTGAAGTTAGAAACCGTTTAAGATACGGATATCCATTATTTAGAAAAGTAAACGGTGCATGGGAAACTAAAGAAATTAAGGAAACAATGGAGTTTTGTTTTAATTTTTATGCAGGGTATAAATTTCTTCCTAAAAATAATGAAGGCAATCATTCAGTAAGTTTATTATTTCATGCTTATAATGGATTAAATCCTTATGGACAATTAAGGAATTATTCGAGTTATCCTTTTTTTGGAATTGCATTAACGTACGAACCATAAAATATATTTACCAATTAATATTCGCAAATAATGAAGTCAGCTTTTGTTTTTATTTTCACAGTTTTTATACAATATAATATTGTAAATGCTCAATCGTATTCTCAAATTCTTGGTCGCCCTACCGACAGTTTAGTAACGATGAGTTTTCTTAGTGATCAAAGCCTAGATGTATACTGGGAGATGGGAACATTCTCTGGAAGTTACACTAAAAATACAGCCACAGTGGTAGCGTTAAAAGACACGCCAATTGAAATTAATTTTACCAATTTGTTAAATAATACAAAATATTTTTATCGATTAAGGTATCGCATTAATGGAACGACATCACCATTTATTGCAGACACCGAATATTCTTTTCATAAACAACGACCAGAAGGAAGTTCGTTTACATTTGCAATTGAAGCCGATCCGCATCTTGATACAAATTCCAATCCTGCTTCATATTCATTAACACTTAAAAATATGTTGAATAAAAACCCCGATTTCTTAATTGATTTGGGTGATATTTTTATGTCGGAAAAACTACCTGTAAAATCACAAATTGAAATTACCAATCGTCATCTTTTATTCAGGCCATATCTTAATACTTTGTGTCGTACAGCTCCACTTTTTTTAACCATCGGTAATCACGAAGGAGAATTAGGTTGGATGTTAGACGGAACTCCAAATAGTCTTCCGGTTATTACAACTAATACTCGTAAAAGATATTATCCGAATCCTTTTCCAAATTCATTTTATTCGGGTAATACAAAATCAGAAAACTATGTTGGCCTTCGAGAAAATTATTATGCATGGCAGTGGGGCGATGCTCTTTTTATGGTAATTGATCCTTATTGGTACACTACCGCTAAACCCGGATGGGGATGGACTCTTGGAGTTGATCAATATAACTGGTTTAAAAATACAATTACTTCGAGCAAAGCGAAATTCAAATTTGTTTTCTGTCATCAACTGGTTGGAGGAAGTGGAGTTGATGGAAGAGGCGGAACAGAAGTAGCCGACTTTTTTGAACAAGGCGGAAAAAATGCTGATTCAACTTATGGGTTTGATACAAATCGTCCGGGATGGGGTAAATCAATTCATACTTTAATGATTGAAAACCATGCTCAAATTTATTTTCATGGGCACGATCATTTTTATGATAAGCAAGACAAAGATGGAATTGTTTATCAGGAAGTACCTCAACCATCTTGCAGAAATATCGTTAGTACATCTGCAACTCAGTATGGGTATTTAAGTGGAGTAATATTGGCAGGAAGAGGTTTTCTTTTAGTAACAGTTTCAGATACTACATCAAAAGTTGATTATGTAAAAACATATTTGCCAAACGAAGAATCTGCAAGTCATAAGAATGGAGAAGTGGCATATTCATACACAGTAAGTAGCGTTGTGAAAAGCGGTATAAATGAAATTAATGTTAAAAAAAGTTTCAAAATATTTCCAAACCCTGCAAACGAATTCGTAGAAATTTCATTTAATAACGAGACAAATGTTTTCAATGAAAAATTAGAAATTAAAATTTATAATTTACTTGGAGAAACATTTTTAGCGCCAAATTCTAGAACGCTTGATTCTATTAAAATTGATATTACTGTTTTACCAAAAGGGATTTATTTTCTAAGTGTAAATGGAGTGTTTAAAAAATTTATTAAGCAGTAAAAACTTTTTAACCTCCTGCAAATGGAGGTAGTAAAGCAATCTCATCTGTTTCATTCAATGAAATATTTTTTGTAAGCAGAACACTATTAACTGCAATTTGATATTTATGATTTTGTAAGGAAGGAAATTTTTGATGAACAATATTTTTCAGTTCGTCAACATCATTTACTGTTTCAATTTCTATCGAAGAACTTTTTGTGATGTCGGTTAATTCACCAAATAATAAAATCTTCATTTAACGTATTTTAAATTTTAGTGACTTTAATAATTTTTACCGGGCACGATTTTGCAGCAGTTTTATTTTGTTCCAATTCTTCGTCATTTACTTTTACGGAATGAAAGCCTTTTCGGTCACGAGCTCCAAGGAGCACACTTTTTCCATCTTTTTTTGACATTGCCCATCGCTCGGGAGCGTGCTCCACACAATAGTTACAGCCTATGCATTTTTCCCGTTGAAGTGTAATTACGATCATTCGGCTGCACTAACGAGTTTATATAATTTGTCGCTTTTGCGAATAGGTTTATCTAATTTTATCGAACAAATGTCTCCTTTCACAGCTTGCGATACAGCTCCGTTTTCAGTATGAATTTCTTCAACCAAAGTTTCAATTAAACCGGTTGTTGGACCAGTAATTAAAACCGAATCTCCAACTGATAAATTATGAGCCTCAATTTGAAATTCTGCTACACCAATTTTTGCAAAATATTTATTACCTTTTCCTATATATACTTTTCGCATTTTGGCCTTCGATCCTGATGTGTCAGTCCATTCGCCAAGTTCTTGTCCCAAATAATATCCGCTCCAAAATCCACGATTGAAAACCTGTTCCATTTTATCTTTCCAGACTTTCGCTTTCTCTGCGGTAAAAGTTCCTTCAAAATAAGCATCAGCAGCTTCACGGTAACATTCAGTAACAGTTTTAACGTACTCAGGACCTTTTCCTCTGCCTTCAATTTTCAGAACAGTCACACCGGAATCAATCACCTGATCGATAAATTCGATGGTACAAAGATCTTGTGCCGACATGATATATTCATTGTCAATCTTCAATTCATAACCTTCTTCTTCATCAATAACTTTATAAGTTCTGCGGCAATTTTGAATACATGCTCCACGATTTGCAGATGAATTATGTGTATGTAAACTCAAATAACATTTTCCTGAAACTGCCATACACAAAGCGCCATGCACAAATATTTCAATTTCAATTAATCTTCCTGATGGTCCTTTTATTTGTTCATGTTCGATGGCATCAGTGATTTTTTTTACTTGAGTTAAACTCAGTTCACGAGCCAAAACAATTGTATCACAAAAGAGAGAATAAAATTTTACGGTTTCAATATTGGTTACATTCACTTGAGTGGAAATATGCACTTCCATTCCTACAGATCTTGCATAAGCGATAACAGCTTGATCAGCTGCAATGATGGCAGTGATGCCCGCTTCTTTTGCAGCATTTACAATCGTTTTCACAACCGTTAAGTCGTGGTCGTAAATAATAGTGTTTAGGGTAATATATGTTCTTACATTGTGTTGCCTGCAAGTTTCAGCAACTTCTTTAATGTCTTCCAAGCCGAAATTCATTGTTGCTCGTGCGCGCATATTTAACTGCTCTACACCGAAGTAAATCGAATTAGCGCCTCCTTGAATGGCAGCCATCATCGAGTCAAAGCCTCCGGCCGGTGCCATTATTTCTACGTTTTGTTTTTTCATGGATAAGTTTGCGAAGTTAAGAATTTGCAGGTTAGTTAAAAATCAACAGTCGAAATGCAAATTTGTTTATGTTTGAAAAAATAAATTGAAAACGCCAAATAATATATCCAGCAAAAATATATTACCTAAACAGCATGATAAAATGTTGCTTACTCAAGCAGATATTTTTATTTTTTCAACAATAAAAAAAGCTGTCAACAATGGGAGTAAAAAAATTGTTGTTGATTGTTGCGATATAAAGAATTGGAAAGAAATTAAAAATAAAATTGATTCTTTAAAGGAGCATGAAATAAAGCCATTCGGAGTATTGTTAAACAATTTTATCAGCACTAAAAATTCTGATTTAAAGTTGTTCTCAAAGTTGAAATTAGGTTTTCCTTCATTAAAAATTATTTATCGAATTGATGAAGTAAATTATCATTTTGAATACATTCAATCAGCATTAGATTTAGGTTTTGATTTTTTGTTTTTGGAGGATGAAAATGTTTCGAAAAAAATAGTTAATTCACTCGAAAAAATTCGTTACAGAAATAGCGATAAAGTTGATAACGATGTTCAACATCTTTTTTCAGAAATCAGAAAAAGCATCGATAAAATTGATACCGAATTATTAGAACTTTTATCAAAAAGAAATAAAGCAATTCAAAAGATTGGGGAAATAAAATCGAAAAATGATTTAAAGATATTTCAACCAAAACGTTGGAAAACTATTTTAAGTGAAAGCTTTAAAGATGCCAAAAAATATGGCATTCACAAAGATGAGCTTAAGAAAATATTAGAAGCAATTCATTTGGACGCAATAAAAATTCAACTCAAAATTTATTCTAAGAAAGTTGATAAAAAATAATTTTGTGGACAATAGACTTACTAATTGATATACAATTTAAAAAACTTAAGAAATCATTTATCTTTGAATATAAATTAACTATAAAAAGACAATGTCATCAACCGAGTTGATAAAGAAATTAGATGAAGCTATGCCTAGATTGCGTTCGCAGTTTGGCGTTGATGAGATTGGCTTGTTTGGTTCCCAGGTACGCAATGATGCAAAAGAAAACAGTGATATTGATGTTTTAGTAAAACTAAATGAACCAAGTTTTATAAAACTTGCAGCACTTTTAAATTATCTTGAAATGCTTTTTGGCAAAAAAGTAGATATCACTACCAAGCATAAAAATTTATCACCTCGTTTTTTAAAACAAATTGAAAACGAAATTATTTATGCTCATGGATAATCTTAAAAATGATATTCTATTTATCATCGAACATCTCAATGAAATCGAATCATATTTTGAAGAAATTAAACTTCCTACAGATTTCGTGAATTCAAAACAAGGCAAAGCGTATTTCGATGCAATTCTCATGCATTTGCAGGTTACTGGCGAAGTGTTAAAAAAGATTTACAAAAATAATGAATCTGTTTTCCAAGTTCATTCTGATGTTCCATGGAATGAAATTATTCGATTGCGAGATTTAATTTCACACAACTATGATAAACTTGAACATGAAATCATTTTTGATATTTGTAAAAATAATTTGAATTCACTCAAAACTGTTCTTGTAAAAATTTCTAAAACTTTATAATTATTGATTAAAATCTTAATAAACAAACTCTCCGTTTGCCGATTTTAATGCTACAGATTTCTTTTCAGCGCTTTCAACTCTTCCAATTATTTGAGCATCGATTTGATATTTTGAAGCAATATTAATTAATGAATCTGCAGTTTTTTCATCTGTATAAAATTCTAAAAGGTTTCCCATATTAAACACTTTATACATTTCGTGCCAACTTGTATTTGATTGTTGTTGGATCATTTCAAATAGTGGTGGAGTAGGGAAGAGATTATCTTTGATAATTTTCAATCCATTTACAAAATGCAAAATTTTTGTTTGTCCACCACCGGTGCAATGAACCATTCCGTGAATGTTTGAAAAATGACTTTCAATGATTTCTTTAATAACTGGAGAGAAAGTCCGCGTTGGCGAAAGCAACATTTTTCCAACAGTATGAGGATGATTTTCTAATTGATCAGTGAGTTTTAATTTTCCGGTATAAACCAATTCATCCGGCACATGCGGATCAAAACTTTCAGTAAATTTTTTATAGTCAGAGGAGAGCACATCATGACGAGCAAGAGTTAATCCATTGCTGCCCATTCCGGCATTGTATTCTTTTTCGTATGATGTTTTTCCGAATGATGAAAATCCAACAATCACATCGCCCGATTTGATGTTTGCATTATCAATTATTTGTGAACGTTTTAACCGAGCTGTAACCGTTGAGTCAACAATAATTGTTCTCACCAAATCGCCCACATCAGCAGTTTCCCCACCAGTTGAATGAATAGTAATTCCATTCTGTTTCAGCATTTCAATAAACTCTTCGGTGCCTTCAATAATGGTGGAAATAATTTCACCGGGAATTAAATTTTTATTTCTTCCGATGGTTGAAGAAATCGTAATATTTTCAAATGCACCAACACAAAGAAGGTCATTTAGGTTCATTACAATGGCATCTTGCGCAATACTTTTCCAAACACTCAAGTCACCGGTTTCTTTCCAATATAAATAGGCCAAAGATGATTTTGTGCCGGCTCCATCTGCATGCATGATATTGCAAAAATTATTATCGTTGCCTAAATAATCAGGAACAACTTTGCAAAATGCCTGAGGAAAAATTCCTTTGTCAATATTTTTTATCGCGGCATGAACATCTTCTTTTTGAGAAGACACACCACGTTTCATGTATTTATCTGAAGTCATTTATCAACTAAATTTATTCGCAAATTAAGTGAAACTAAAGGCAAAGTGAAACTCGAAAAAAATAAAATAGTTCTAAAGAATCACACAACAACCTAGCCTGACGCAAAACGAGTTAAAATAATAATCTCCAAACCAGCTTCGTGATGTAATCGGATCGTTAGTTATATCTTCGATGTAGAATTTGTTCAATGAAAAATCGTACTCATTAAATATTTGCAGTAAAAATTTTCTTGTCAATCTGAAATCCTTTTTAATACCCAATATTGCTGAAAAATTATTAAGAGATTTTGAATAAACCACATGTCGGAAAGCACTTGTAGTTGGTTTTCCAGGATATAATACATACAAGTCTAGGTCATAAGATGTTTCATAGTTCATAAATTGGTATGCACCCCCAGCAGATAAACTTATTATTTCTTTCCTTCTTTTATTAAGAAACTTATATGAAATCATCAAAGGAATTTCAAAACTGTTTGCCTTTATTTGAAATACTTCAGGTGTCAAACCATCATTAAAATTAACCACACCGGTTCGTTCAAAGTATCTTATATCTATTGAAGTACTTACTTTTCTGTTAAAATTATAGATAGCTTTTATAAATAAACCATTGTCATAACCCGACAAGTTTTTGAGTTTTTTATCATTAATAAACATATGCGTGCCAAGATATCCCCCAGCTCCAAATTGAAACTTACTTATAGAATTTGTTGTGTCTTTGAGTGAAAAATTTTGTGCAGAAATATGATTTTGAAAAATGAACAGTGCTATCAAAAAAAGTATGCGCACTTTCATTATTTTTTCTTTTTATAATCTGAATTCAATACCCTAAAAGTTGTTCTTCTGTTTTCTTGATGCTGTGCTTCGGTACATTCTACGCCATCTGAACAATCATTTACAAGTTTACTTTCACCATAACCTACAGGCACTAAACGGTCTTTTGCAATATCATGTTGCACCAAATAATTCACACAACTTTCAGCACGCTTTTGCGAGAGTTTGATATTGTATTCGGCAGCAGCACGACTATCGGTATGGGACCCAATTTCAATCACAATTGTTGGATTGTTTTTTAAAATTGTGGTGAGTGAATCAAGCACTTTTTGCGCTTCAGGTCTCAGGTCATATTTATCCAGATCATAGTAAATTCCTTTGAGTGTAAAATCAAAATCTTCAGCAGGTATCGGATCCAGAAAAAGTGTTAATTCAACAATCGAATCTTTGCTCATATTTTTACTCGAAATATTGATATCGGCACTCTTAAAATATTTTGGATTTGAAGCAGATAAATTAAGGAACTTATTTAATGGGAGCTCAGCATTAAACTCTCCGATAGCAGAGGTTTTCAAAGTGTATATCACAATTCCTTTTTCATCAGTTAAAGTTACTTGTGCTCCCGGTAAAACTGTATTCATTTCTCTGTCGTATACTTTACCTTTTAATGCAAAAATAAATGGTTTAATGGTGATGGAATAAATATCATCATCGCCTTTTCCTCCATCTCTATTTGAACATAAATATCCGATAGGAAAAAGTGGATCAATAGCTTTATAACTTGTGTCGTTTATTTTTTTGTAATTTTTATAATTGAAACTAATTCCGAAATCATCACCACCTGAATTTATCGGAGATTGTAAATTTTCAGCTTTCTTAAAAGTTCCTGCCGAATCTTGTGTTTTAAAAATATCCAATCCACCCATACCGATATTTCCTTTTGAAGAAAAATAGATCACATTATTTTCATCTACGTAAGGAAACAATTCATCTTCTTTGGTATTTACGCGGGCACCTAAGTTTACAGGCTTTCCCCATTTATCTTTAATATGGTCGTAGGTAACATAGTAAATATCTTTTTCACCAAAACCTCCATCCATATTGCTGGCAAAATACATTCGTTTTCCATCGGCACTCATAGCAGGTTGACCAACAGAAAATGAATCGGAACAGAAGGGTAAAACTTGAGGATTTGACCATGCATTATTTTGAAAATAGGAAGTATATATTTTACAGCTTACACCTTTTCCATCTATCCCATTGCATTGGGTAAAATACATGGTAGTTGCTGTTGAGTCAAGCCAGGCAGCACCTTCGTTAAAATTTGTGTTAACGGTTCCTTTTAAATTTGTTGTTTTGCCCCAAACATTATTTTTATTTACGCTCTCAAAAATATCGGAACATTTTTGTCCTGTCCATTCAAAAATTTCATTTCCTGTTGATTCACTTCTTGATGAAGACCAAACCAATTTATCGTTCACATAAAAAGGCGAATAATCAGAGTATGGAGTGTTTAATTCATCCACATTTTTTATGGTATATTTTTTTGGATTTGCTTTCCAATTCTGAGCAATTGCACAGGTTTTCATTTCTCTTTCAGCATCAGCATCAGCAGGTACTTCAAATAAGTAATCATAAAATTGCCTTGATGCATCATCGTAGCGTTCAAAATTTTTCAGCAATAAACCGTAGGAGTAAATAATTTTCGGGTCGGGATATTTTGCATTGATAACTTTTTCATACCAATCAATTGCTTTTTTAAAGTTATTGGATTTGCGATAACTTTCTGCAATCATAAAAAGCATTTTCTGTTTTTGTTCGTCAGTACGAACTCTTGTATAAAGCTTTTGGTAAAGGTTTGCAGCAGTATTGTATTTTTTTATATCGTAAGTATGTTGTGCTTTTAAAAGGTCGAAATCAAGCTGTGTAACAGGAGGATTTTGTTGCGCAAAAACAACTTGAGCAGTTATGACGAATAGAAAGAAAAATAGTTTTCGGATAAGCATGATTAAGATTCAAATTAAACGAAAAAAAAGAGCAATTGTATTTGTTATAAAATAAAAAAGCCTCACAATGATTGTGAGGCTTTTTAAGAATTATTTTTTTAGTGGAGGTGAAGTATTCACTCCGGATTTAGAAGCAGCCTTGCTGCCTTTAGCGCCACCTTGTTTACCGGTTTCATCTGTTTTAGAGCTATTGCCCGAATCTTTCATTTCCTGTTTATTTTTCGGAATATATTTATTATCCAAAAGTTTAAATGTTGTTCTTCTATTCATCTGATGTTCTTCTTCAGTACATTTACGCTTTACCCAACTTCCTTCGCAAGCGCAATCGTTCACCAATTTGGTTTCACCGTATCCTTTTGCAATCAAACGCTCAGGGTCAATTCCTTTGCTCACAATAAAGTTAACAGCCGAATCAGCACGTCTTTGAGAGAGTCCCATATTATAAATTGAATCGCTTCTACAATCTGTATGTGATCCTAATTCTAATCTGATTTTAGGATAACGATTCATGAGTTGAACAATAGTGTCGAGAACTTCCTTTGAGCGTGTTCTAAGATCTGCTTTATCCAAATCGTAGTAAATACCTTCAAGTGTAAAAATTGTTTCAAAATTAAACGGCTCAAGAATAAAATCCTGAACAAGATCTGTTGAAACTTCAAGCCCTTTTGTAGTTTGAAATTCTAACTTACTGTCATAATAATCTTCGTGTGCACCAAACAATTCGTAATCAGTTTTGGCTTTTAAAGTAATTTTATATGAACCGGCTTTATCTGTTTTAATGGTTAATTTTATTGAATCAAAACTATTGGTAATTGATAAAACAGTATTGGGTAAAGTTTCTTTTGTGAATTTATCACGAGCAACCCCACTTAATGTAAACACAAGAGGAGTCATATAAAATCTGTAAATATCATCTTGTCCTTTTCCGCCTTCACGATTGGATGCAAAATATCCGCTCTCTTTATCTTTAGATAATATAATACTAAAGTCGTCACCCCCTGAGTTTACAGGAGATTTCATGTTTATTGGATCGCTCCAATCTGTGCCGGAACCTTTTGCATAAAAAATATCAACGCCACCTAATCCCATATGTCCGTTTGATGAAAAGTAAAGTGTTCCATCTTCATGAATAAAAGGAAACATTTCATCACCTGCTGAATTAATTACCGGACCTAAATTTATTGGATCACCCCATGATTTTGAGCGTTTGGTATAGGTCACATAATAAATATCTTTTCCACCATAACCCCCTGGCATATCTGACGAAAAATATAAAACTTGTCCGTCTTTTGATAATGAAGGATGTCCGCAATTAAATGAATCGGAACTAAATGCAAGTGGAGTTGGATCACCCCATTCACTGCCTGTTGCAGTAGCCGAATAAATCCTGCAACTTTTCCCTTTTCCATCTTTACCACTACAAAGTGTATAATAAATATTTGAAAATTTTGAATCGAAACAAGCTGTTCCGTCATTATACGGACTGTTTATTTTATCCTTATCAAATAAAACCGGAATGCCCCATTTGATCAGATTTGGATTTCGTTTTTCAGGTATTTTATAATTAACAGCATATAAATCGGTGAATTGATTTCCTGTCCAACCGTATATTTTTTTGCTTGCACCATTGTCTCTATCTGATGTAAAAATCACTTGATCTTTTTTATACCAGGCTGGTGCAAAATCACTCCATTTACTGTTTATGCCTTTTAAGTTTTCAATAAGGTAACGTGTTTTTTCGTTTTTCCATTTTAATGCATTCTCACATCCTTTTATTTGCTTGTCGGCTTCAACTGCATTTGCAGGATTCGCTTTTTTATAGGCATTAAATTCAACGATCGCTTCTGTAAATTTCGAATTACCTTTTAAACTTTGAGCTAAATGCAATTCTGCTTCTAAATTTTTTGGATCAATCTTAACGGCTTTTCTGTACCAGTTCTCAGCGTTTTTGATATCATTTGATAAACGATAACATTCGGCAGTTTTAAAACAGGCTTCTTTTTTCTCTTCCTGGTTTTTTGTTTTGCTGTAAACGGCTTTATAATTATCTCCGGCAACAAAAAACTCTTTCTTTGTGAAAGCTTCTCGGGCCGCAGCCATTGTTCCTTTTTTCGTTCCGCACGATTGTAGAACTACAGCAAATATTGAAATTGAAAATATACTAAATAAGAAGAGTTTTTTCATTTTTTCAAGATAAATTGATAATTTAAAATAATATCAACAATAATAAAATTATTTAACGAATAAAAGTTCTCTGTATTTTGGGAGTTTCCAAAGGTCGTCTTCAATGATAAATTCAAGGGCGTCACTATGGTGTCTGATCACATCAAATAATGGTTTCACTTTATGGCAAAAAGCAAGGGCCGTTTTATGAGTATTTTGAGCATGATGTGCTTGCTCATTTTCGTGAATCATTTTTTCAACAGATGTGCTGATTAAATTTACATGTGTAGAAATTTGTTCGATGAATTTAAATTGAGCTTCGTACTTTTTCTTGTTGATGCCAATTGCTTTAAGCGATGCTACATTTTCGCTTAGTTTTTGCTGATACGACAAGGCTGCAGGGATAACATGTGATATTGCAAGTTGAGCCAAAAGTTTTGCTTCAATTTCAATTTTCTTTACATAATTTTCTTGCATAATTTCATATCGGGCATCAAGTTCACGTGATGTAAAAATGCCATTTTTTTCAAACAAATCTTTCGAGTTTTTTGAGATATATGCATTCAATGCTTCAGGTGTTGTTTTTATGTTTGACAACCCTCTTTTTTTTGCTTCCTTTACCCACTCATCTCCATACCCATTTCCTTCAAATAAAATATTTTTCGAATCCTTCACATATTCTTTCAATACACTAATAATTGCTTCTTCCTTCTTGTTTCCTTTTTTGATAAGTGCATCAACTTTAACTTTAAATTTATTAAGTTGATCAGCCATTATTGAGTTAAGAACGATCATTGCACTTGCGCTATTTGCTGCCGAACCAACTGCACGGAATTCGAATTTATTTCCTGTAAATGCAAAAGGTGATGTTCTGTTTCTGTCGGTATTATCTAAAAGTATTTCAGGGATTTTATTGATATCGATTGATGATTTTGCGTTTGATGATTTGCTTTTTTTATTGTTGCTAAAATCATTTAATACATTGAAAAGTTGTGTACCGATAAAAATTGACATGATAGCCGGAGGAGCTTCATTTGCACCAAGTCTATGATCATTTCCTGCCGAAGCAATACTTGCTCTCATTAAATCAGCATGGTCGTGAACAGCTTTTATTGCATTGATAAAAAATGTAAGAAACTGCAAATTTGTTTCAGGTGTTTTTCCTGGAGAAAGTAAATTTACTCCTGTGTTTGTAATAAGCGACCAGTTATTATGTTTTCCCGATCCGTTTACTCCTGCAAATGGTTTCTCGTGAAGCAAAACTTTGAAGCCGTGTTTCATGGCAGTTTTTTCCATCAAATCCATCAGCAATTGATTATGGTCAATAGCTAAATTCACTTCTTCAAACATTGGAGC
>Ga0194047_10000244_pt1 | contig 36765 bp, 30 predicted proteins | sample JunL225m_MetaG_2_FD_160070 | JGI IMG/M metagenome (GOLD analysis project Ga0194047, IMG submission 160070) | Anoxic zone freshwater microbial communities from boreal shield lake in IISD Experimental Lakes Area, Ontario, Canada - Jun2016-L221-5m | ecosystem: Environmental > Aquatic > Freshwater... | reverse complement strand
TAGTATATTTGAATATTCAAAACAGAGCATGTTCATCAATCATGAAATACCTTTTTAATATAGTAATATTTATTTCCATCCTCAGTACTTGCTTTGGGCAAAACGTTTCAACGCCAAGCAAAATAAAATATTACGTTGACAAGGCAGAAAAATATCTTGATTTTCAAAAGGCACTTTCTACTTATTATACAATAGATGAAAGAGGAATTGGTGTTTATGCAAACCCGAAAGACAAAATAAATAATAAGCCTGAATATTATAGTAGCTGGGATTCCATTGAGCGATTGAGACACCCTAATCGATTAAATATGGATACAATAAACAGTTTACTAGGATACAAAATTGCAATTGATGCGGGCCATACGGCTGGTAATTTAGCTTCGGGACGAATAGAACAAAAGTTCATTCGATTTAAACTACCTTATAACAATGGCAAAGTTGATTCAATTGAATTGGCCGAAGGCGAATTAACGTATGCCACTTCTGTATTGTTGAAGAAAAAGTTAGAGGCGAAAGGTGCAGAAGTACTATTAACTCGAAAATTCAATGGAGCCACATCATTTGGGGTGAGTTTCGATGATTGGCTCAGAAGTTCATTTAAAAATGCTGTGGATAGCTTATGCAAGATTTCGAAAATAAATGAGGAGAAACGAAATTGGCTGCTCACCAAAGCTACCAAAAGAGATAAATTTAAATTAGTGTTTAAAGAAATAGAACTTCAAAAAAGAGCTGAAATCATCAATCAATTTCATCCTGACTTCACAATAATCATTCACTATAATGTTGATGAAACAAACACAGGATGGACAAAACCAACTAAAAAGGATTTTAATATGGCCTTTGTTGGTGGTGCATTTATGAAATCCGATTTGCTTACTTCAGAAAAAAGATTTTCGTTTTTTCATTTATTAGTGAGTGATGATTTAGAAAATTCTATTCAACTTAGTTCTCAGGTTATACGCAGTTTTGAAACCTCACTATCAGTAAAAACGGCTAGCATTAATGATGCAAAATATTTAAAGGAAGGCTGTTTGCCAACATCCGAGAACGGAGTTTTTTGTAGAAATTTACAATTAACTCGATATGTGCATTCTCCCTTGGTATATGGAGAAACGTTATATCAAGACAATTTTGAGGAGTGTGTTTTACTAAATAAGGAAACAGACAAGACTAAAAATGTAAGAATAATGCAAGTCGCTAATGCTTACTTTATAGGAGTGATGAATTATGTTTTTAAAAAATCAACTACCAATGACAAATGAAAAGATAATCAACAAAGGAATAATTTCAATAATTCGAACTTTTCTGATTGCAGGATTCGTGTTTTCTAGCACGACAATCTTTGCTCAAAAAAATAAGTCGTTGATAGATAGTTTGGAAAAATTAACCCAGTTTCAAAAAGATACAAACCTTGTAAAAACATTTAATGAACTCACTTGGCAATATCGCAATGTCTCAAAAGAAAAAGCAATTGAATACGGAAACAAAGCTATTGAATTAGGTACCAAGTTAGGTTTCAACAAGGGCGTAGCGCAAGGTTATAATGATTTGGGAATAATTTATTACGACAAAATGGATAATAAACAAGCGCTCGAACAGTATGGAAAATCAAAAACAATAAGAGAGAAAATAGGAGATAAAAAGGGGGTTGCTGCCATTTACAATAAGATTGGCGTTCTTTACCAACGAAAGGGTGAGTTTATAAATGCCTTAGAAAACCAACAGAAAGCACTTAAAATATATGAAGAGATAAAATATGATTATGGACTTTCTTACGCTTTGAATAATATTGCCATTCTGAATTTCGACATTGGAAACAGTGAAGAGGCTTTAAAGTATAATTTTAGATCTGCTGAGATAAAAAAGAAAATTGGTGATAATCTGGGTTTATCAGGTTCGTATGTAAATATTGCAAATATCTATTTCAAGAAGAAGGAATATCAGAAAGCAATTGAGTATAATTCCAATGCGCTCGAACTTTGCAGAAACACAGGAGACAAAGAATATATATCTGCAACCTTAAATAATCTTAGTTCTGTTTATTCAAAAGTAAATGATTTGTCGAACGCTTTAAAATGTGTAGACGAATCCTATCAATTGAGGAAGCAATTGGATGACAAGAAATCAATGATATCATGCCTTGTCAACATGTCGCATATTTATTTAAAGCAAAACAAAAAGGAGATTTGTTTCGAAAAATTAAACGAAGCGCTCTTATTAAGCAAGAGCGTATCTGCTCTCACTGAAATGCAGGCGTTGTATAATGCATTTACCGACTACTATGAATCAATCGGTGATTACAAAAAAGCTTTGGAAAGTGATAAACTTCAATTTGTTTTTCACGATTCAGTTTTAAATGTTGATTTGAATTCAAAATTCACAGAGATGAGCGCAAAATATGAAAACGAAAAGAGTCAAAAAGAAATAATTGAGAAGAACCTTAAGCTAAAGGCAAATGAATACGAATTAGCCGAACAGAAAACACAAAGGAATATACTATTGGTTTCATTAATAGTTTTTATTCTTCTCTCATACTTGATTTATTCAAGGTATCGTTTCAAACAAAAGATAGCATTGAACACTGAATTAATGATTCAACAAGAATTAAGAACCAAAGCAGTGATTGAGGCTGAAGAGAATGAACGAACTCGAATTGCAAGAGAACTACATGATGGTCTTGGTCAACAACTTTCGGCTGTGAAACTCAATATGAGTAGTTTGGAATCATCATTAGAATTTGAAAATGATGATCAAAGGCGGATGATGCAAGATGCGCTGGATATTATTGACGAGTCAGTGAAGGAAGTAAGAGTTGTTTCGCACAGCTTGATGCCAAGTGCTTTGGTTAAGTCAGGTCTATTGGCAGCGATTAAAGAATTCATAAATAGATTGGGAAAGACTGATAAACTCAAGTTTGATTTGCAAATCACAGGATTGAACGAGAGATTGAACACAACCATTGAAACTATTATTTTTAGAGTATTACAAGAGATTGTGAATAATATTTTAAAACATTCAAAGGCCACATTTGTGACGATTCAAATAATAAAAGACAATGAAGAATTGACAATCATTGTTGAAGATAATGGTATCGGTTTTAATGTAACCACAAATAATAGCGATGGTATCGGATTGAAGAACATACAGTCGAGAGTAGAATATTTGCATGGGACAGTAAATATCGATTCCCATTCACAAAAAGGAACAACAATTATAATTGAATTACCAATTAAATAATTGCGTAGATTTACAGCAATGAGCAAAACAACACTTTTTATATTAGACGATCACCAAATGCTGATTGATGGCATAAAGGCTCTAGTTAAGAGTGAAAAAGGAATTGAAGTGTTGGGAGAAGCAACATCTGCTCTGAAAGCGATTGAGCTAATACAAATTAGCCCTCCAGACATTGTTCTCACTGACATCAATATGCCCGAAATGAACGGAATTGAATTTACAAGAAAATTGCTAGCAAAGAATTCAAAAATCAAAGTCATTGCACTTTCAATGTTTGGTGAAAAATCAATGATTTCGGAAATGCTTGATGCAGGCGTTTCAGGTTATATTTTAAAAAACACCGGTAAAAAAGAACTTATTAATGCTATTGAAAAAGTGTCTAACGGAGGAATGTTTTTTAGCGAAGAAGTTTCGGTAGAGATGATGAAAGCGATTAGCGAAAGAAATACGAGCAAAGAGGTTGAAGCTAAAATTAATCTTACTGAACGAGAGAAAGAAATAATAAAACTCATTGCTAATGAACACAACAATGCAAAAATTGGCGAAATTCTTTTCATAAGCGAACGCACTGTTGAGTCTCACCGAAAAAATATTTTTAGAAAAACTGGAACAAAAACGATTGTTGGACTTATCAAATACTGCATCGAAAACAAGCTAATTGATTAATAACTCCAAATCAGCAACTCTGCATCTACGTACTAGCACGTAGATAAAATACCCTCTTTCTCTTACTTTTTGTATTTAAAGTTGTTGTATATTTGTACCGACTAAATAACATTATTTTATTAATTACTTACTTAAACAAAAAAATCATGAAAAAAATTCTTACAACTACAGCTATAGCTATAGCTGCATTCACAACATCTTTTGCTCAAGACACGGACTTGAAACCTGAAAAAGGAGCAAACAATTTCGAATTGAATTTTGTTCCTCTAAATGGGAAACCAATTCAATTGACTTACATTCGTTACAGGAAATTCTTAAGTCCAACAACTGCTTTCAGGTTAGGAATTGGTCTTAGTTTTTCTTCTACCAAAGCAGATTCGGTTTTTGCATCTGGACTTAGTGCGAATACTAATATCAATGGTACTTACAAAAAAACTCAAATGGGATGGAACATTAAACCTGGATTTGAACATCACTATGCTGGTACTAACCGTTTAAGCCCATACTCAGGTGTGGAACTGGACATTGCTGGAGCATCAACAAAAGAGCAAACACCACTTGGACTAGATGCTACTGATGCAGTTGTAATCCGTACCGACAAAAACAAAAGCAAAGGCGGTTTCTTCCGTATTGGCGTTAATGTATTAGCTGGTTTTGATTGCTATGTCACAAAACACCTTTATTTAGGAACAGAATTAGGTTTCGGTTTCCAAATGGTGAAATACAGCGATTTCAAATCATCTAAAAACATCTTAGCAACAGGTGAAACTGATCCTGATGCAGTAAAACAAGGAAGCGAAATGAACATTGGACCAAACTTCAATAGTTCTATTCGTTTAGGATATATTTTCTAGTAATAAATATCATAATGGAAGGGAGTCTTGTACTCCTTTCCTTTTTATAAACCTTAAAATTATTTATCATGAAAAATTTATCTTCTGGATTAAACAGAATCATAAGAAATATGATTCTTACCGCATTAGCAATTGTTGGGTTGTCCATTTCTTCTTGTAAAAAAGATAACAGTATGGGAAAACCTCAGTCTACTCCTTTATTAAGCATGGATGCTAAAAGTGCTAAACTTAGGAATTCTACTGCCAAAGTATTAAAAGATTTTATTATCAACTTTAACAATTCAAATCAACAAGCTGGTTCAGGTGGGGGAAGCAATAATTACTCTAATGTTTCTTCAAACTTTACCACTTATTCTACTCCTTCTGCTACAGTTTATGCTTGGAGCGACCCTACAACAGGTACTTCGTTTACACTTTCACAATCATCTTCTAATGGAAGTGGTGGAGGAGGGTTAGGCCAACTTTCATATAACGGACGAAGTTTCGATTATGGTTATGTGCTGTCCATTAAAGCTTCCACAAATGATCCTACATGGAGTGGATTCTTCGGTGGAAACACCGACTTAAGAGGATTGGTTGCCATTGATGGACAATTAACAGCAAACGATTTCACCCTTAAGAATCTTGCTATCTTTTTAGTGATGACTAATGGAGGTTCTGGTACGTATAAATTTATTGATTGGACTCCAGCTTCTGTAGGAACAGGTAGTGGAATTGGTGAAATGCTAGATTTCTCAGACGTTGTGAATAATACAACCAGTGGATTTAATGACCCTAATGTAAAATTTATGAGGACTTCTGACGGTCATGTAACGGTTTCTGATCAATCTTTCGATATGAATAGTGATGCTAAAGTTACTGATATTGTAACCCATGCTCAATATACACTTAGTGGCTCTGTAATGCTTTTGTAATCTAATGTTGTTTAGTTACAAATAATGGGGGGTTATCTTTTAATTAAGATAGCCTCTTTTTTTTGCTCTATTAATTTAACTTTATACATAAAATTCTTCTTCTCCTATCTTCTTTCCTCGTATATTCTTAACAAAAGTGGTTTTAATTGAGCTAGCAATTTGCATAAAAAAACGCCTTACATATCTGCAAGGCGTCATTAGTAATTAATTATTTTATTTGAACCTATTGGAATATTACTTTTTTACTGAATTTCTTGCCATCAATTATTAAACTCAAATAATACATTCCTGCTGGCAAATTATTTCGTTGTAAATTATACTTATCGCCTTTGAAATTTTCAACGTTTACTACTTTTCTTCCAAGTGCATCATATAATTCGATATTCATGGCCTTCCCTGCAAAAGAACTCAAATCAACTGTAGCTTGTGTATTTGTTGGATTAGGATAAACGGTATAATCAGCATTGATAACTGATTCGTCAATACCAAGCATTGGTGTCATTGTATAACTACAATTGTTGACAGTGCCACATGTAAATTGTTCTAAGAAAGTTCGAGTGATAGTTATAGTAGAATCGTAATATCTGTGGCCTGCAGCTGTGGTGTCTGTTTCAGGAACATGACCTTGCCCAAACCATGTTTCCATACAATTAGGTATTCCTTGATGATTTGCACGCATTGCCACTGTTGAACTTCCATACACTTTCAATAACGGAAATACATTTGCTAATGTTATTTCAGCATATCCGTAAGGCACTGTTCCATCGGCTGTGCCATGAAAGCTCAACAAAGGTGTGTCGCCATTATGCATCCATAACGTGTCGCCTAATGCTCCGCAAATATTTACGATTGCTTTTACTTTTGAAGAATAACCTTGATTTCCACTAAGCCCTTCTACGCCTCCATGCAAGCCCAATTGCGCTATTGTATCTACATAAGCAGGGAATTCGTTTTCATGATCCATATATGCAATGTGCAAGGCAATAAAACCTCCGGCAGATACTCCTGCAAAGAAAATATTGTTGGTGTCAATGCCATAAGTGTTTCCTCCTTGGCGTGCATTTTTTCTAAAAAAACGAACTGCTGCTCGTCCATCTTGCACTCCGCGCATAACAGCCGCACCAGCATCAGTAGAATCAACGCCTAATGGAAAACCAGTCATACCTAAACGATATTCCATTGACGCAGTTACGTAGCCCAACCTTGCAAGGTCTTGTGCCAATGGAACTACATCTGGCCCTGTTTTAGTATTGTACAAGAAACTTCCTCCATGAGCTATAATGACCAAGGGTCTATTGGTAGAAACATCTCCAACAGGCTGGTAAACGTCAAGTTTCAACACCTGTGTGGTGCTATCCATCTTAATGTTGCTACCATAAATCACATCCGAAATAGGTGTTGGTATGGTGGGGAAAACATAATCGTGAAAACGCTGATTGCCACACAAAGTGGACAATTGTGCAAAGGATTGTGCAGATAATCCTAGGAAGATACATGCGGCAATAATTGAGTACTTTTTTTTCATCTGTAATGGTTTTTGAGGTTAATAATTTTCGTTAAAGTTAATCATTGATTTTAGTTGTACTATCATTATTCTTAAAAAATATACCATTTAAAATACATACGATAATCCAAGTCCGGGTACTACTGCTCTTTCTTTGTATGTTCCGGTAAAGTTTTTTTCCAAATTGGTATCTGTTCGCTTCATTCCTTCTATGTAAAGCATGGATAGGTCGAGAAAAAACTTGTTAGCTATTTTTAAAGTAGCACCTGCTGTGATGCCTAGTTTGTTTTCGTCAGGTGTTTCGGGAGTTAGGTAACCTGCATCGGCAGCTGTCATGTCGAAATAAGAACCCAAGCGAAGTGCCCACATTGGACTTATTTGATATTGGCCTCCTAACCTAAAGATAAATGCATTGTGATAACAACGTGGTGAATGGATATCTTTTAGTTGGTCGGTGTTGTCAGCGAAATCGATGCTTAAGGTGTCGTAAGATTTCCAGGCTACATAATTAATGTCTAAAGCTAATTTTAACTTATTGTTGAGGGCGTAACCAAAACCTGCGGTGAGTGTGCTTGGTAAGCGAAGATTGGTGGAGAATGTGGTAGTAGGAAAATAATTAGCAACAGAGGAAGGTACTGTGAAATCGGCACTTCCGTTGCTAACCTTTACATTGACTTGCGAACGATAATCGATGCCGATGGAAAGTTTTTGATTGGCTTTGTAATAGATTCCGCCATTAAATCCATAGCCCGATGCTTTTCCGTTCAGTCGGGCTTCTCCATAAGTTCCGTTGGTAAACTGAAGTGGAACAGCTTGACGCAAACTGAAATCGCCAAAGGCGTAAATAAGCCCAAGGCCGATACCTACTTTATCGCTTAACTTAACTGAAGCGGTGGGTTGTATAAAAAATGTTTTCAGATTGATTTCGCGCAGCAAAAACTGACCCTTCCAATCGTCTTGATATTGCACCAAACTGCCAAATGGATTGTAAACTCCGAGACCGAAATTCCATTTGCTTGTTTTCTTGGTTTTGAGCACTGTGTAGAGGGTGATAGGTGTGCCTGTGTTATGAACTGTTTCGGTTTTGTAACCGGTAGTAGGGTCGACAAAACTGATACGAGGAAATATAAAACTTCCTCCGAAACCAACACTTTGTAAGGTATCTAGAAAGGACATTGCTCCTGGATTGAATAGGATGCAAGCGTTATCGAGCAACAAGCCGGTGCCGGTATGCCCCATCCCTGTTTGTTTTTGGCCTTGAAGATTTACTTGAAACCCTCCTGCAAAGCAATAGGAAACCATGAAGGTGATGGTAAAAATAAGTAGCCATTTCTTTTTCATCTTGCGAAAGTAATTGAAATAAAACGAATACGAAAATAAATCCTGCGTTTTCTTAAAGGGAATTTCAGTTGTGAGATTTTCTTACCATTCCCGAAGGGTAGAGACAGGTAAGACAGTAAAACAATTTTACAGTAGGCAATTAACTTAATGTGAGTTAAATTTTAGTGTTTCTCGTTGTTTTTACCTTTTATAAATTTCTGAATTGAACTTTTTTGAAAGGACGCACTTTCACTCGATTTAATTATTCATATTGACCAAAAGTGCGCACTTTCACTCGATATGATTATTCATATTGACCAAAAGGACGCACTTTCACTCGATATGATTATTCAGATTGACCAAAAGTGCGCGCTTTCACTCGATATGATTATTCAGATTGACCAAAAGGACGCACTTTCACTCGATATGATTATTTATATTGACCAAAAGGACGCACTTTCACTCGATATGATTATTTATATTGACTGAAAGTGCCTACTTTCAGAAAACTTCACTTTCAAAAACTCAATTCCGCTTACAAAATGTGCTTTCCCCTAAATCGCTTTGCTTGCCTTCGAACACATTTTCAATGAGTTTTAACTGTTTTTTGGTCATTTACTAGGCAATTTAACCTCAAATAGATATTATTAAGGCAAACCTCATTAACCAACCTAGCCAACCAAGTTTGTTTCTTTTGATACATATATATAGGTGTTTCAAGGCGAAGCGAAAGGGTTGTATCTTTCTTACAGAAAATGGATGAGTTGTGGCTAGTCACCCCAGAATAAGAAACACGAACGAAACTCGCTCGCGTTTATGGCAATGTACGAGATCGATTAAAATAATCGTTTGAGAAGAATTACCTAGTGAGCATAATGCTGCCACGCTCAGTATACTCTTTTCCGTAGTCGTCTAAGAGATTAACAATGTAGAAGTATGTGCCTTCGGCTACTTTCACACCTCCTAATGTTCGTCCATCCCAACCACCATTCAAAGTTTGCCATTCGTATATTTTTAATCCCCAACGGTCGTAAATACTTCCAGTCAACGAAGAAACTCCTTTGGTGTTGACGGTGAAAAGATCGTTCACACCATCGTCATTCGGACTAAATACGTTTGGTGTAATAACCGAATACGCATCGTTTACAATCACTTTCATTGAAACGGTGTCGATACAAAGTCCATTACTGGCTACTAAATAAACAGTGTAGGTGCCTGATGTGGTGAAAACAAAACTTGTATCACCAGCATTAGATTGAGGGCAACCAATGCAGAATGTCCAAGTATAGTTGGTAGCATTGATACTTGTGTTTGTAAATCCAACAACTAAAGGAACACTACCAACTGCAGGATCGGGATTGGTAGTAAACGATGCTACCACTTGAGAGGTATTTGTAACAGCAACCGAATCGGTGGCAATACATCCTGTTGTTCCATCTACCAATGTTAAGGTGTAAGTACCGGCACTATTGACAACAGGAGTAAGTGTATTACTTCCTGAAACTATTGAACTTGAAGGAGCCCAACTATAGGTGGCTGGTGATGAGCCATTGCCAGTAAGTGTGGCAAGTCCAGTACAATTAATGTTTGCTGTGGCTCCTGCGCTGGCAACAGGAGGAAGCATTACATTCACTACCTCTGATGATGAATTGGTACAAGCGCCATTGGTAGTATAAATTATGGTATAAGCACTCACAATGGTGGCGGCTAAATTTATACTTCCTGTATTTGCATCAATGGTCATTCCAGAAGGCACGACACTGAATGTTCCACCAGATACACCTGTGATGGTTGGAAGCGGATTAGTTCCTCCTTGACAATAATTTGCTTGAGCATAACTAAAGCTTGCATTATCAAGCGCATTGATAGTAACAGAATTGGTAGTAACAGCTGCTGAGCATCCTCCACCCGCAGGAATCGAATCGGTAACCATGTATGAACCAACAGTACTAGCGGCCAGATCGATTTGACCTGTTGCAACATTGATGACTAAACCAGAAGGTGTGGCTGAAAATATGCCACCAACACCTGGAATAATTGGTGTCGGATTTGGGAATGCGTTAATACAAAACACACCACCACTTGCATACATAAAGGAAGCATCAGGAGGAGCAGTGATGGTGAATGGAACTGTGGAGGAGAATGGACAATTGCCTGCTGTAGTGTAAGTGATGTTATAACTACCGAAATTACTTGCGCTTAAATACACCTCTCCTGTACTTGCATTTATTGAGAGGTTTGCAGGACTTACACTAAAAGTTCCTCCAGCTAAACCTGTGATGGTAGGGATTGGATTGGTTCCAGATTTACAGAACGAAGTTCCTGTATAAGCAAAACTTGCATCATCATGAGGAGTAATGGTGATGATACCTGTATCAATTGCAGAAGTACAACCACCAGAAGCAGCAATGGTGTTAGTAACAACGTAGGTTCCAGGAGAAGATGTTATTAAATCAACCTCTCCGCTCACCGAATTGATAACTAAACCAGCAGGGGCAAAAGTAAAGACACCTCCACTACCTGTTCCAAGATAACTAGGTGTAGGATTAGGACTTCCGTTTTGACAATACAATCCAGATGTGTAGTTAAAATTGGCATTGAAAGAATTGGTAATGGTTATTGATGCAGTTGCTGAGTCGGAACATGGTCCAGCTGTATGATTGGTGATTAAATAAGTGCCTACTGAACTCGAAGCAAGATTAATTGTTCCTGTTGACGAGTTGATAGAAAGTCCTGATGGTGTGAAAGTAAACACTCCAGCCGTAGGCCCATTAATAGTAGGTGTTGGGTTTGCTCCAGAAACACAAAAGGTAGAACTCGGATAAGCAAACGAAGCATCATTGAATTGATTGATGTTTAGAACAATGTTGTCAGTAGCTAGATTGCAAGCACCTATTGGGTCGTTTGTAGTTATGGTAAGTGTAACACTTCCTGATGCAGCATCGGCAGCAGAAGGAGTATAACTTGTGTTTGCAATACTTGAATTACCAAATGTACCACTACCACTAGTCGTCCAAGTTAAGGATGATGCGGAACCACCTATATTCCCAGAAAGATTTATTGATGTTCCAGAACAAATAGTTGTATCTGCACCTGCAAAAGCACTTGCAGGGGTGCTAATGGAAAGTACCATGAAATCGTTTACTTGAGAACAAGGACCGATTGGATCGTTTGTAGTCAATGTTAATGCTACACTGCCAGAAGCAATATCAGCGGGAGAAGGAGTATAATTAGCATTTAACAATGCACTATTATTAAATGTTCCTGTTCCGCTAGTACTCCAAGTTGAGGAATTGGCACTTCCACCAAAGGAACCTGTTAAAGTGTAGGGCAATCCAGCACAGATGGAGGCATCGCTACCCGCATCAACTGTGGCAAGTGGAGAAATTAAAATTTGCATCGCATCAGTTGCCGAAGGACAAGCACCAGCAGGATCATCAGTAGTGATTGTTAAAGTAACACTTCCAGTTGCAATATCGGCAGCTGAAGGAGTGTAGGTAGCAGTTGGTACGGAATTATTATTGAATGTTCCTGAACCTGATGTAACCCAATTGGAAACCGTTGCGCTTCCTCCAATTGCGCCAGATAGGGTAAATGAAGAGCCAGCACATATAGTTCCGTCAGCACCTGCGGTCACTAGAGCTTGTGCGCCAATCGTTATTGTACTTGTTGCTGAAGATACACTACATCCGCCTGATGCAGGTATCGTATTGGTTATGGTATAAATTCCTGGCGAACTACTTGTTAAATCTACCACCCCTGTCCCAGTGCTTACAAATGAAATACCTATAGGTGTAGCGCTAAAAGTGCCTGCACTAGACCCCAATGGGAAAGTAGGGAATGCATTCACACTCGAATTTTGACAATAGGTAGCAGGAGTGTAATTAAATGTGGCCGAAGGCGCTGCACTCAATGTTATTGTTTGTGTGCTAGTGTTCGGACAAGGTCCTGTTGTTGCGTAGGTAATCACATAGGTGCCTGTTGCACTCGAACTAAGATTTACAACACCTGTACTTGAATTCATTGATAATCCAGAAGGAGTAGAAAAGAAAGTTCCACCAGTTACTCCTGTAATGAATGGAACAGGATTAGTACCCGAAATACAAAAAGTAGATGCAGGATAAGTGAAGGATGCATCTTGTGGTTGCGAAATGGTTAACAACATTGTATCAGCAACAGGCATACAAATTCCCGGAGGATCATTTGTTGTGATGATCAAATGAACACTTCCCGTAGCAATGTCGCTTGCTGATGGTGTGTAAATTGCATTAGGAGTAGTGGTACTATTAAAACTGCCTGACCCAGTGGTGGTCCAGGTTATAGCAGTTGCTCCACCACTATATGATCCAGAAAGCGAAAACGTAGCATTGCCACAGATAATAGCATCATTGCCAGCACTAGCGGTAGCATTAGGAGTAATGCTTAAAAACATATTATCAAATGCTGAGGTACAAGGCCCAGTTGGGTCATTAGAACTTAATGTTAATGTTACACCACCAGCAGCAATATCGGCAACAGAAGGTGTATAGGTAGCATTCAATAGCGAAGGATTATTAAACGTTCCGGTTCCACTACTACTCCAAGAACCTGATGTAGCTGAACCAGCTACAGAACCAGAAAGTGTATAGGTACTTCCTGCACAAATCACATCATCAATATTAGCATTTGCAGTAGCCGCTGGAGTAATTGTTAACACCATTGCATCTGCCGCTTCATTGCAACTTCCTAATGGATTGTTAGTAGTGTAAGTTAAAGTAATACTTCCTGCTGAAATATCGGCAAGAGAAGGGGTGTATGTAGCATTGTTGATGGATGTGTTATCGAAGCTACCTGTGCCGCTGCTTGACCATGTAGCAGAACTAGCTCCTCCTCCAAATGAACCTGAGAGAGTATAGTTGTTACCAGCACAAATAACCGCATCAGTATTTGCATTTATTACTGCTGCTGGATTAATCGTCAATATCAATGCATCGTTTCCAGGACATTGACCTGAAGGCTCATTAGCATTCAACGTAATTGTAACAAAACCGGATGCTACATCACTTGCGGAAGGTGTATACGTTGCGTTCGGAATTGTTGGATTATTGAAACTTCCAGTACCATTAGTTGTCCAAAGCAATGAAGTAGCTCCTCCTGAAACAACACCAAATAAAGTGTAAGCATTACCTGAACAGATTGAAGCATCAGTTCCAGCTGTTGCAATAGCTGATGCTCGGATGGTAACTGTACTCGTTGAGATGGATTGATTACATCCATTTCCAGCTGCTATTGTATTGGTAATGGTATAAGTTGCAGGGCTACTAGCGGTTAAATCAATTTCACCAGTGATAGCACTCACAAAAACCAAACCTGCTGGAGAGGAAGTAAACACTCCTGCTGTACCACCATTGGTAAATGTTGGTAAAGGATTCGAACTAGCAAATTGGCAGTAAGCAGAAGGTGTAAAATTGAATGTTGATGCAGGTGAATTTGTAATAGTAATCTGCATTGAATCGGTATGAGGACATGGGCCAACTGTAGTATAATATACTTGGTAGGTACCTAAGTTACTTCCCGATAAATTAATAGTACCTGAACTTGCGTTTAAAGATAATCCATTCGGTGCATACGAGAACACTCCACCTGTAAGCCCAGTTATTGTTGGACTAACATCGGCACCATTGTGACAAAATGTGGAAGCCGAATACGCAAAACTAGCATTGTCGTTTGGAGCAAATGTAATGGTCATGTTATCTGTAGCTGCCGAACAAATACCAACAGGATTATTAGTACTCATGGTTAACGTTACAGACCCAGCGGCAATATCACTAGCCGAAGGAGTATAGGTTGCTGTTGCCGAATTCGGGTTGTTAAAAGTGCCACTTCCTGAAGTTGTCCAATTCAATGAACTGGCACTACCTCCTATCGAACCAGATAATGTATAACTATCGCCTTGGCAAATGGAAGCATCTTGGCCAGCGTTCGCAATAGCAGCTGGGCTAATGGTTAGTATCATTGCATCGTTCACCGCAGGACAAGGTCCAGAAGGATTATTAGTGGTGATGGTAAGTAGAACATTGCCTGCTGCTATATCTGTTGCAGAAGGAGTATAAATAGCATTTGCATCAGAAGGATTACTAAAAGTACCGCTTCCACTAGTCGACCAAGTGATGGATGCTGCGGGTAATCCGAATGAACCCGCTAATGTATAAGTACTACCTGCACAAATAGTTGCATCGCTATTTGCAGAAACCGTTGCTGCAGGATTAATGGTTAAGACCATAAAATCAGAAACTAAATCACAGGGGCCAACTGGATTATCTGTGGTGATGGTAAGTGTTACCGAACCAGCTGCAATATCTGCAGGCGATGGAGTATAAGTTGCATTCAATAAAGATGTATTATTAAATGTACCAGTACCACTCGTTGTCCATTGTGCTGAAGTTGCTCCCCCTCCTATTGTTCCTGACAAAGTGAAAGTCCCTGATGAACAGATACTAGCATTACCTCCAGCACTTGCTGTAGTTGTTGGATTAACAATTACTGAAACGGTTTGATTCGAACCTAAGCAATTGCCAAAAACAGTTGATGTGGGTGTAACGGTATAAGTTAGTGTTTGTGGAACAGTGGTCGTATTTGTAATCACATCTGAAATTGTGCTGGTTGATTGTGATGTAGTGGACTCTCCTGTAGTGTTAGCATTATCATTTGCCAACCAAGTAAATGTGGAGTTCATATTACTTGTTAACGAGATATTTATTGAACTTCCACTACAAATAGTTGTTGAGGAAGGACTTGTAACCGTAGGTTGTGGGTTTACTGTTATTACTACTGATTGTGTACTACCAATACAGCTACCTGATGTTGAAATTGGTGTTACGGTATAGGTTAATGTTTGTGGAGTATTTACAGTATTCACTATGGTATTATTGATTACACTGGATGTTTGCAGGGTGGTGCTCTCACCTGTGGTGTTCGCATTGTTTGAAGTAATCCAAGTATAAGTCGAAGGAATTGATGAAGTGAGTGATATGTTCAATGAGTTTCCACTACAGATAGTTGCTGTGGAAGCATTTGTCATTGTTGGTAACGCTTGGATGACTATGGTATCTGCTGCATTTACGGCAGGACATCCGTTTGCTGCTGCTACCGTATTGGTTACAGTGTATGTTCCCACTGTACTTGCTGTCAAATTAATTTGCCCGGTAGATGTACTTACAAATTGCAAACCTGTAGCTGAAGAAAACGTTCCGGCAACTCCACCACTGATGAATGTTGGCGTTGGGTTGGCGAGATTCTGACAATAAGGAGTGGAGGTATAATTAAATCCTGCGATTGGTAATGCGGTAATGGTGATTTGTGCAGTGGCCGATTGTGCTGCGCAAGCTCCTACCGCGGCAAACGAATTGGTAACCGTATACGTTCCCGGTGTGCTTGCAGCAAGATTGATTACGCCTGTATTCGAATTGATACTTAATCCCGGTGTAGATGTAAAATGCCCTGCAGTACCTCCTCCGCTAAACACTGGCGCAGGATTGGTTCCATTCTGACAAAAAGGACTTCCGTTGTAAGTAAACGTTGGAATAAACAACTGAGTAACATTGATGGTTACCATTGTTGGGGTTCCAACGCAAGTACTTGCAGTTGGAGTTACCGTATAAGTAGCTGTTCCAGTCGAAGAGCCTGTTTCTGTTAATGTTTGAGCGATGTTAGTTCCACTCGCAGCCGAACCTCCAGAAACTCCTGACTGAGATACTGTCCATGAATAAGTGGAACCAGGAGTCGTACTTGAAAGTGCAATAGAAGTAACTCCTCCTGAACAAATGGTTTGTAGAGCAGGTGTTGCAATCGCATCAGGCAAAGGATTAACAGTAACAGTTATCACCTGAACAACCCCAGGACAACCAGCAATTGTTCCTGTAGGGGTTACAGTGTAGGTCACCGTTTGAGGTAACAATGTGGGATTAAATAATGTATTGGTGATAGTACTCGAAGTTTGTAAGGTTGTTATTTCACCAGTCACGTTGGGATTGTCGCTACCTATCCATGTATAAGTAGCTCCAGCGTTGCTTGTCAAAGGGATGTTTACGGTTCCTCCAGTACAAATGGAAACTGAAGAAGGATTCGTCATTACAGGAGAAGGGTTAATCACCACATTGGTGGTAGCAGTTAAAAAACAAGCGGATCCATTTGGATGGATGGCCACAGTATAGGTTCCTGCCATAGCTACAGTTGAATTGGATATAGTAGGATTCTGAAGCGTAGATGTAAATCCATTCGGCCCAGTCCAGGAATAGGTGGCTACATTGGAACTACTCGAGAATAAATTGATTGTATTACTCGCACAAATAGGGGTATTGTTTGATGCTGTTGGTTGAGGACAAACTCCAGCAACTATATTGGTAATGGTGGAACCTGAGATAGGACATCCAAAAGCATCAAATATTCCTGGATTACTTCCTGTATTGAAAGTGTTGGATGATATTTGCCCAGTGGCAAACACGTTAAATTTATTGTTGATATGAGTATCGCAGAGCAAAACGACACAATCGGTGGTGGCGGTGGCTCTAAACTTCACTTGCGTACTATCAATACCCGAAGGAGAATTGATGACAACTCCTCCTGTTACTGCATTGGCTCCTGTACCTATTCTCACTCGCACAGCCCTATTTGCTGTTAGATATTCGCCTTGATCATCATTCAACACATCCGTTTTCACGCCCACGTTCGGTCCTGCAGTTACCCTTATCGAACCGGGAACAAAGACCGCTGCCGAAGGAAGCGTATCAATCATAAAGGTATTCACCGAAGGGTCGGAACCTATGTTTTTTATGGTTGCGGTGTATTCTACGGTATCTCCAGGAACGACAGTGCCTCCATTTAAATCAACAAAAGATAAGGAGCCTCGTAAATCTGGCTCATACACATCAATAGCAAAAGTTACCACTTGTGTAAGAAAAGTTTCTCCACCTGTTTTTTGCCGAATGGTAGCAGTGGTTGCACCATTACCAATAAATGTTTTTGCAGCATTATTAGGTTCAAAAATGGAGGCATCATGACCCAAGGTATTGTTATAACTTGGGTTTCGATATGGAGTAAGCACTCCATTTCTTGCGATAGTACTGTTGAACACATCGTTGATTGGATGGATAGCATCAAATATAGGGCGAAATACACCAGCACCTCTGAACAAAAGGGAATCGCCTTTGTAAGTATTAGGGCAAGCGCTGCTTCCACTGGCATTCAATCCTCTATCACCATCAAAAGTAACCACACCTAAACCTAAAGTTACTGGCCCTGTGGGTGGTGTGTTGAATCCTGAAATGGTTAAATCGGTGGTATTGTTCCCCCCATTCGATACGTTTGTCAATCCATTGAATACACTTAGGTTTCGGTAGTTTTCCAAATCGTTTTTGTAAACAATTACAATGGCCCAACCTCCCCAACGGTTTTTTACACTGCTTGAGGCATCGTAAAGCAATGGCATATCGGCCACTGTGAATCGGCCTTTGATACCTGCTGCTGCTACAATGCTGGTGATGTCTTTAAAATTGTGATACGAAAGGTATCCTGTGGTATTGTTGAAGGTATTGTCGGCAGTTAAAGATTGGTAAGCTCCGTTATTTACTTTTAATTTTACATTGGCTCGGTTGTTCCAGTGTGTTCCGTTGGTTTGTCCTCCCGTTGAAGTCCCTCCGGCTCCCCAATACAATCCAGCAAAGGTAACTTGACTACACGAATTAAGATTCATGCTATCACTACTCGACATATAGGTGGAGGCATCACCATCAATATCAACATAAGTTTGTACAAAATCATTATCTACTGCGGTGCCCGATGGAGGCATTTCGGCATGTGAGTTTACACAATTCAAACCGCCACACGAACTGGTACCTGCACCGCATCCTGCTGCAGTGTTGGCCAATATTACGATGCCACCCTTTTGAGTGACGGTGTATCGGGCGGTAAACGGTGTTATCAACTGTGCCATCGACAACAATGCCATCCCTAAAAAAGATAATGTGGCGAGTAGTTTTTTCATATTGTTTTATTGGCTAATGCTAGTTAATAGTAAGTTGGGTGGTATGCATTCCTTTGTCGGTGGTGAGTCGAAGTGTAAATTCTCCATCGGAAAATTCGGCAACATAAATTGAATAATATTCGGGTGCTTTTTTTAACTCAATGGTGTATTCGGTTATCAATTGATGAATGGAATTATATATCTTCAAATTGCCTTTCGGGCCTTCATTGCCTGCAAACGAAACTCTAATTTCTTGTTTCGAATCGGTTTTTATCATCTCGGCATTAAGTTTTTTATCATTATTTACAAGCCATTTTCCTTCGCCCAATTCTTCGGCTGTTGGGTTGCTAGAGCTCACTTTTATTTGTGCTTTTGATACTGTAGCAAAGCCAATTACAAGGCCAATGATAAGCACCAATATGGCAGGTTGATTTGTTCCGTTTTTCATTTCTAAACTATTAACACTATTTATGCGAACAAAAATACTAAACAATTGTCTCATTTTTATCTCTTTTCACATTATCTTTTCAATCGCTTTTCAACAAGACTCTTTTAATTGTGAAAAGGTTGCAATGAGTATTTTAGTTCAAAGTTGAAAGTTGGAAGGTTGCCACGAAGACACAAAGGGAAAAATGCAGAATGCAGAATTCTCAATTTAGGGTTTTTGATGAAAAGCGGGTGGACTTGCAATTTTGCTTACGGCAAATGCAATTTTGCTTACGGCAACTGCAATTTTGGTTAAGGCAATTGCAATTTTGCTTGCGGCATTTGCAATTTTGCTTGCGGCAACTGCAATTTTGGTTACGGCAACTGCAATTTTGGTTGCGGCAATTGCAATTTTGCTTGCGGCAACTGCAATTTTGCTTGCGGCAAGTCATTTTTTTCGTTTTTTTCAATTCCTTTTCTATTTTGGGCAATTGCTGCCGCAATTTTTTGCTCTCGTTCACCGTTTTGGGTAAAGAATTCAAACCATAGCGTCTGGCTAAGCCTAAAAAGGAATTTTGGGTATACATATATATATGTGTAGGCTGAGGATTTAAAATTTGGTGTATATTTGGGGTTGGAAAGGAAGGGGTTTAAAAATTGGCTTGGAAGAAATTTGGCTGCACCTGCAAGGAACCCCGAATGTAACCGAACCACAAAGTAAGAACTCCGGTTAAAAACAAGGTTTTTTAGGAAATTTTACATCAGCTTCTTGTGAATGAAAACTCCAATTTCAGGAAAAATCATTTTTCAAAATAAATAAATACTTGAGCTAAAACAGAATTGAGACCTTGTAAACAAATTTAATTAGTTTTGCGCTTGTTGTTTTATTAAACTCAATTGAAAAAGAAAAATAACTATAGTTTACCGGTTTTACTTTATCATCGTGTGGTTACTAACGAGTCGGCACGAGGTAAACATAAAATATTTGTTTGGCAAAAGGACCTCGAGAAACAACTCCTTTACCTAAAAGAGAATGGATACCAAACCATCACTTTTTTCGATTTGCAGGCAAATCCCAATCAAGATTTAACCAAAAAAGTGATTCTTACTTTTGACGATGGATATGAAGATAATTATCGTTTGTTATTTCCAATGCTGAAGAAACACCATTTCACAGCCGTTATTTATTTGGTTACACAAATCAATCATAATGCTTGGGGGGTGCGCGAAGGCGAGCCTCGTGTGGAGATGATGACGGATGAACAGAAACGCGAAATGAGTGATTATGGAATTGAAATGGGAGGCCATACACAGTTGCACGTTGATTTGTCGAGATGCAGTGCAGAGGAGAAATGGAAAGAGATAAAAGGATGTAAAGATGATGTAGAAAAACTAACCAATAAAAAAGCGATTAGTTTTGCTTATCCTTTTGGAGGAATAAATGAAGAGGTAAAACGCATAACCAAAGAAGCAGGATACGAATATGCAGTATCTACCAATACAGGGCCTAAAGAATTTGGCACCGATAAATTTCAGATACGAAGAATTGAAGTAACTCCTAAAACATCATTGAATAGTTTTAAGAGTAAAGTAAGTGGCTACTACTTTTATCCTTCGTTTATAAAGTCTTTTTTTACAGGGAAACAAACAAAATAATATGATGATGGAAAAGGAACTCGCTCCAGGAACTCGAATTGACCACGAGAATTATGGTGAAGGAATAATAAGTGCAGTAAGCCTTGCAGGATACGAAGTGTTTTTTGCACGTGGAGGCAAAATAGAACTTTCGCGTTCGAACAAAAACTTTGAAGTGATTGATTTAGTCGAATCGACTGATGATTCACCAAAAGTAAGTTTATCGGATTTGGAAAAAGTGTTCAATAGTATTCTCGAACAAACAGGAACAGTGATTGAAAACATCGACTTTGCTGAAAAATGGAATGGAGGTACCTTGATAATGAAACCAGCAGATGAAAAACTAAAACCTCATGAAATTCCGTTGGAAAGTTTTTTTCATAAAATAGTAATGGTTCGCGACCGCCTGCGAGTGCTCGAACAAAACATCAACAGCCATGCGAAGTTGACAGATGAGGACAAAGTAAATCTTCAACAATACATCACTCGCATTTACGGTAGTCTTACTAGTTTCAATATCATTTTCAAAAACAAAGACGACCACTTTGTGGGCACAGGTAAATAAAAACTAACAGGAATAAACAAAGTAAACAATGAAGGTAGCAGGATTTTCTTTTATCAAAAATGCAGTAAAGTTTGATTACCCCGTTTTGGAAGCAGTTCTCTCCATACTTCCTGTTTGCGATGAGTTTGTGATTGCAGTTGGTAAGTCGGATGACGATACTTTGAACTATATCAAATCAATCAACTCTCCAAAACTAACAATAATTGAAACTGTTTGGGATGATAGCTTGCGCGAAGGCGGGCGAGTTCTGGCTGACGAGACTAACAAGGCATACAAAGCCATTTCGCCTGATGTTGATTGGTGTTTTTACATTCAAGGTGATGAAGTGATTCACGAAAAATATTTAGCGAACATTAAAAACGCTATGATAAAATACAAAGACGATATGAAAGTGGATGGTTTGTTATTCGACCATTTAAATTTTTATGGATCGTACAATTACATAGCCGATGCAAGGAATTGGAATAAAAAGGAAATTCGAGTTATCCGCAATAAGAAGAATTTCTATTCGTACAAAGATGCAATGAGTTTCAGAAAAGATAATGATATAAAGCTTGATGTTGTTTATGTTGATGCCTGCATTTATCACTATGGTTGGGTTCGTCCACCTGCTGCCATGCAGCAAAAACTCTTGGAATTTCACAAACTATGGCATGATGATAAATGGGTAAATGAAAACGTTCCGAAAGTAGACGAGTTTGATTATTCGAAAATAGATTCAGTTTCGAAGTTTAAAGACACTCATCCTAAAGTGATGGAACAACGCTTGAAGAGGCTCAATTGGACTTTTAGTTTCGACCCCACGAAAGGAATAAAACAATCGTTGCGAAGAAGAGTTTTGAATGCCATCTATCAAAAAACAGGTTGGCATATTGGAGAATTTAAAAATTACAACTTAATAAAAAGATAAAAACCACATTTATGTTACTAAATGATTTTTTCAAAATTACTTCTATTGAGAATGCAGAAAAGCACATTGCTTCCATTGAATTGAATCCGAAACATCAAATATTCAATGGTCACTTCCCTGGCAATCCTGTAGTACCTGGGGTTTGTTTGACACAAATGGTAAAAGAGGTAGTGGAGCACATTACTCAAAAAAAACTTTGGATGGTAATAGGCGACAATTTGAAGTTCACAGCAATTCTTAATCCCGAAATTCAGCATAACATAATACTTACGGTAGGTATAAAGAATAAAGAAAACGGAGATTTACAAGCAGACGCCACAGTGACGGCAGAAGGAACAAGTTTCTTTTCTTTTAAAGGAAGTTTTAAGGAACTAAAATAATATTTACTCTTCTGTTTTTTTCTTGCCCCAACTTAGTTGCATTCGAAGCAATTGGAAGAGAACTTCCATATCCTTCAATTTTTATAGGAGTGGTCATCACTAACCCTTTTACAGATAACTTAAAGTAGTCGGCAACGGCTTGTGCACGTCTCTTCGAGAGTGTTTTATTGTAGCTTTCATTCCCCGTGTTATCAGAGTTGCCCTCAATAACTATTTGCGATGGGCGAAGAAGTTTAATTTGTTCAATTGCTTTGTTCAATTCTTTTTTTGCATTTGGTGCCAAGGTATAATCATTCACTTGAAACAAAACAGTATTATTAAGAGTAATTTGCGCGCCCGAACCAATGGCCGCCACAGCATCTATATCGGCACCTGGCCAATCGCCTTTACAATCAGACTTCAAATCAGTGAGGCGAACATAATGAAATACCTCTCCCTCTTTTATTGAATCACCTAAATCAACAGTAGTAGTTCCTCCTGATATTTTACCCACCATCAACCATTTCATGCCATCTTTAGATATTTCAAGTTGTGTAGCCTCTACATATTTACCAGTTTCAAAAACAAATAAATCGGGACCGGGAATATTAACCAATGCATTATCCGTAAACAGCAAAGTGAGTGATCCTCCACAACCAAGCGAAACAAAATCACCAGCGAAGCCTTTGTAATCGGGAGGTCCAAGCGCTAAAGTTGAATCACAAGCCGATTCTACAGCATGAGGTTTTCCTCTTTTAAACTCTACCACTTCATCAGCAAATGAAATATCTCCCATTGGTAAGGTGAGTTTCCCCCCGTGCCCATCATTGTATTCTTTACTTCTATTTTGAGCACTTGCAGGAATAACCAAGATAAAGAGGATAAGAAAAAAACTAAAAAGCAAATAATATTTTACCACAGTTGTAATATTTAAAAATGGCTACAGATAGACGTTTGATAACTTACTTTACTTGGAGAGTAGCTATTTTTTAACTTCTGTTTCCACTTGAAGTTTCGTTTAGCAAAAATAGTTTTTATTTTCATTCGTCTTACATAAATATTCTTATTCCGTCAATAATTTTCAAGCCATTATCAAAGTATCGAATGGGAAATGTGCAATAAAAAGCGAATATTAAATTTTACTCATATCGAAAGCAAAATAATTATTACCTTTATCCATCAATTTATGAAGAATGTCGGTTGTTGATTCTAAAGAAACAGTAAAGGAAATTTTTATTAATTATCTGAAAGTTCATCAGCATCGAAAAACACCAGAACGTTTTTCAGTATTGGATGAAATTTATTCTATTGATGGGCATTTTGACGTGGAGTCTTTGTATATTCAGATGAGAAAGAAGAGATATCGTGTGAGCCGAGCAACGATTTACAATACCATTGAATTATTGATTGATTGTAATTTGGTAACTAAACATCAGTTTGGTAAAAACCTCGCTCAATTTGAAAAATCTCACGAATTTAGACAACATGATCATTTAATTTGCGAAGATTGTCAAAAAGTTTTTGAATTTTGCGACCCACGAATTCATCAAATTGAAAAAACCGCAAGTGCATTTTTAGGATTTGAGGTGACGAATCATTCGCTCAACATCTATGGTAAATGTAATCGACTTGCAAACGAAGGAGCATGTGAACATAAAAATAAAAGTAAAAAAAATAAATAATTATGATATTTCAATACAAATCAGAAAAACAAGATAATGTTTACGTTTTTCATCTTTTTGGTGAATTGATTGACCGTGAACAACCAAAGCCAATGCTTGAAGAGATTGATAGAGTTATTGCTGGTGGGAATAACCTTATCCTTCTTGACATGAAAAGTTTAAAGTATATTAATAGTAGTGGACTCAATGTATTGATACACGTACTGACCAAATCAAGAAAAGCAGGTGGTGATGTGGCTATATCAAATGTCAATGAAAAAAACAAGGAACTACTTGTCATCACAAAACTTGATAGTATTTTTAATGTTTGTAAAACAATAGAAGAAGGTATCATTCTTCTTACACAATAAATGGATAATTTGTTATCCAACAAATTAAATAACCAATAAAATTAATGAAAGTAGATGTATTGCTAGGTCTTCAGTGGGGAGATGAAGGGAAAGGAAAAATTGTAGATGTATTAACTCCGAAGTACGACATTATTGGTCGTTTTCAAGGAGGCCCAAATGCTGGACACACTCTAGAGTTTAATGGAATAAAACATGTTTTGCACACCATACCGTCAGGTATATTTCACAAAACAGCTGTAAACATAGTAGGGAATGGTGTTGTAATAGACCCCGTCATCTTCAAAAAAGAAATTGATTCGCTTGTAAAACTTGGAGTTGATGTGAAGTCGAAATTAGTCTTGTCAAAACGAGCACACTTGATATTACCTACCCATCGCTTATTAGATGCTGCATCCGAAGCTTCGAAAGGGAAAGAAAAAATAGGCTCTACTCTTAAGGGAATAGGTCCCACTTACATGGACAAAACTGGCAGAAATGGTTTACGTGTGGGCGATATCGACAGTCTTAACTTTAAAGCAAAGTATGACGCCTTAGTTGAAAAACACAAACAACTTTTAACATTCTACAACTATGAATATAACATTGCCGAGTTCGAACCAGCTTGGTTTGAAGGAATAGAAGTATTAAAAAGTTTGGAACGAATAGAAAGCGAACACTACATAAACAATGCATTAAAAAACAACAAAGCAATTCTTGCAGAAGGAGCTCAAGGTTCATTACTTGATATTGATTTTGGTTCTTATCCATTTGTCACTTCTTCCAATACCATCTGTGCTGGTGCTTGCACAGGATTAGGAATTGCACCAAACAAAATTGGTAATGTTATCGGAATTTTCAAAGCGTATTGCACACGTGTTGGCAGTGGACCCTTTCCAACTGAATTGGAAGACGAAGTAGGAGAACAAATTAGAAAAACAGGTAACGAATTTGGCTCGACCACTGGTCGCGCAAGAAGAACTGGGTGGTTAGATTTACCTGCCCTTAGATATGCCGTGATGATTAATGGGGTAACGGAATTGATGATGATGAAAGCGGATATCCTTAGTGGATTTGCAACAATCAAAGTATGTACTCATTATAATTATCAAGGCAAGCAAATTGATTATTTACCTTATGATTATTCTCCCGAATTGCTTTCGCCTGTTTACAAGGAATTGAAAGGATGGAACAAAGATTTAACGGCATTGAATAATCCAGAACAGATGCCACAAGAATTAAATGACTACATCTCTTTTATCGAAAAAGAAACAGGTGTACCTATTTCCATCGTCTCTGTTGGACCAGACCGAACTCAAACATTAATTCGTAAAAAAGAATTGGTATAAACATTGCCACAAGGCAAAAACCTATATCAATACGGATGAAAAAAGCAAAAAATAAAATGGAGAGATGCACAAACGCATACTCATTTTTGTTTTTTGCTTTTTGCATTCTCCTCCTCCATCCATGCACTTCTTTCTCTCAGAAACAAGTAGAAATTGTTCATGCAGGCTCTCTGAAGTTTGATAAAAACCTCGGCAATGGGGCGAAACGCTTAATTGGAGATGTTGAATTCAAACAAGAGAACACACACATGTTTTGTGATAGTGCTTATTTTTATGAAAACAATTCACTCGATGCATTCGGGCATGTGCATATCAACCAAAACGACAGTATTAATATGTTCGGAGAGTTGCTGAATTATGATGGTAATTCTAAGAAAGCAGTGATTTCAAAAAATGTGGTGGTGGATAAAGGTGATATGCACCTTACTACCGAAGTATTGAATTACGATATGGGAACAAGCGTTGGATCTTACAGCACTCCTGCAAGAATTATCAATAAAGAGAATGTATTGACAAGCGATCAAGGTTATTACTTTGCGAAGAAAAACGAATTGACTTTTAAAAAGAATGTTGTACTTACCAACCCTCAGTTTGTGATGAACAGCGATACCATGCGCTATAACACTACTTCAAAAATCACTTATTTCCTAGGACCTTCGACCATTAAAAGCAAGGAGAATTTAATTTATTGCGAAGATGGATGGTACGATACTCAAAAAGACTTATCTCGATTTTCGAAAAATGCTTACATCCTTACTAAGGAACAAAAAATGTATGGCGACAGTTTATACTACAATCGAAAAAAAGGAATAGGTCGTGCGGTAAAAAATGTGAACGTAATCGACACGGTTCATAAAATTGACATTAATGGTGACTATGCCATTCACGATGAATTTTCGAATACTTCCATAGTTACTGGCCATGCTATATTAACTCAACGTTTTGATAAGGACACCTTGTATGTACACGCTGATACACTTAAGGCGATTGGGGCAAAAGACAGTGCAAGAAGCAATGCTATAAAACAAACCAATCTGAAAGGAAAGAAAGAGATTAGCGCACCAAAATCTGACAAGCAAGTTGCTACAGATTCTTCTAAAAACAATCAAACGTTGTTTGCTTACCATAGAGTAAAGTTCTTTAAAAAAGATTTACAAGGCAAGTGTGATTCGTTGGCTTATAAACTTTCCGATTCAACCATGCGATTGTTTGGCACTCCTACCCTATGGTCGGAAGAGAATCAATTGACTGCTGATAGTATGAATTTTATTATCGGGAAAAAGTCAATAAAATCAATGTATCTAAAAGGAAATAGTTTTATTGTTTCAAAAGAAGATAGCTTACGATTCAATCAAATTAGGGGAAAGGAGATGAAAGGATATTTTAAGAACGATACACTTTATCTAGTGCATGTTGAAGGAAACGGGCAAACCATCTATTATGTAAAAGATAAAGATGTGATAAAAGCGGTGAATAGAGCCGACTGCAGTGATTTAAATGTATATTTGAAAAACAATAAAATTAAGAATCTTGTATTCATTACCAAACCCGATGCTACGCTTTATCCGCTGGAACAAATAGATGTGAAAGAATTAAAGTTAAAAGATTTTACTTGGAGAGAACAAGATAGGCCATTGAAAGTGATGGACATTTTTACTTGGTAATTTCGGCCAACGTCTTTATCAGAGCTTACCTTCCCACAGAAAATAGTTTTTGAATTCTGATTTCAAATTCGTTTCGGATTTGAATATTCCATACACCGATGAACCGCTTCCACTCATTGATGCATACACAGCACCGAGTCGGTACAATTTATCCTTAATTGTTTTGATGGTTTGAAATTGCGGAAATATCGATTTCTCGAAATCATTATTAATTCTATCCTTCCATTTGGTTATTGGCAAATTGACAATGTCGTGTTCTAATGGATGAGTAGGCATCATTGGCACCACTCCGCTATACGCTTTTGCTGTATTGATATGAATGGGAGGATAAACTAATGCGATGAAATAGTTGGACAAATCCAAATGGATGGTTTCGTATTCATCACCTTTGGCTTGTGCATAAGCAGGGCGATTGGTAATAAAAAAGGAACAATCGCTACCCAGTTGACGGGCATAATGATGCATTTCTCCCCACGACAAACCAAGCTCAAATGTATCATTGAGTAATCGAATAAAAAAGGCTGCATCGGCCGAACCTCCACCAAGCCCTGCTCCTATTGGGATTTGTTTATGAAGATGAACTTTAACATTAGGTAGCTTATAATCATTGGCGATTAAATGATAGGCAAACCAACAAAGGTTGTATTTTATTTCTCCGGGTATCGCTATTCCCGAAGTTGTAAATTGTATTCGTTCTGTTGTTTTACTTGTGTTTTCAATCACTTCAAGCGCATCGCGAAGCCCAATTGGATAAAACACCGACTGCAAATCATGATAACCATCTGGTCGTTTACGGATGATGTTGAGTCCTAAATTTATTTTTGCGTTTGGAAATGTGAGCATGAGGCAAAGGTAAAAAAGAATTCATGTCGAGAATCTTAAATTCCACCTTACCTTTGTTTCCTTAATTTTCATAATATGCATACGAATTCGAAATTTACAGGAACAGGTGTAGCGCTTGTAACGCCTTTCAAGAAAGATAAATCGATTGACAAAAAATCGATTGTGAGAATTGTTAATCACATCATCGAAGGTGGTGCTGAGTACATTGTAGTGCTTGGAACAACAGGCGAATCGGTGACGCTTACGAAAGAAGAAAAACAACTTGTGGTTTCGCTGGTTGTTCAAACGGTGAATAAACGTGTGCCTATAGTGATGGGACTGGGTGGAAACAATACGCAAGAAATTATCAATGCGATGAATCATCCTTCCGATTTCAAAGGGATTGACGCACTATTATCGGTTTCTCCGTATTACAACAAACCAAACCAAGAGGGGATTTACCAACATTACAAGGCCTTGGCAAAGGTATCGCGGTTGCCCATCATTTTATACAACGTGCCAGGGAGAACGGGTTCGAACATAAGTGCTGAGACCACCTTGAGGCTTGCGCGAGAGTTCAAGAACATTATTGGTATAAAGGAGGCTTCTGGAAATTTGGAACAGGCCATGAAAATTATTAAAAACAAACCTTCATCCTTTAAGGTGATCTCGGGCGATGACTCACTTACATTGCCTATGATAGCTTGTGGTGCCGAGGGTGTAATATCGGTGGTGGCGAATGCTTTTCCGAAAGACTTTTCGGAAATGGTAAGGCAAACATTGGCAGGCAACTTGCCTAAAGCGCGAACACTGCATTATAAACTTACCGACATTACCGAACAATTATTTGCTGATGGAAATCCGGGAGGAATAAAAGCTGCTCTCGAAATCCTTGACCTTTGCAAAGCATACGTACGCTTGCCATTGATGCCTATTAACGCTGAAACTAGAAAAAAACTGGAGCAACTGATTGCACACTATTAGCCTTCTTCCAAATCTCTGTAAGCATAGCGGGAAGCTACATTTTTCGCTTTTTACTACTCATGTACTTCTGCTCTTTTGGCTTGCTTTTTTTTAAGTGCTAGATGTGGTGGTGAGGACACCACCTACTATGCGGCACAGGCGAAACACGCCTGCGCCAGCGGGGGCGATGGCAATTTTGCAGAGCACATTCCATCCCCAAAATCCCATCCTCTCTTAAAACGCATCTATTGAAGTCGATTTTTTGGGTTTCTGCTTTATTTTTGTATTAAAAAGAGGGTTGTGCAACGGCTACTTATGTTAGCCGTTCGTTGTTTTTTTCGGGTTAGTTCTTTTCACGTTTATATTGTTTCGGTGTCTGGATAACTAATGAAATCTATTTCATAATATAGGTCAGTCAAAGCTAAATATATGTTAGATAAGTGATACATTAGGTCAGTATAAAATTTAGGTAATTCCTCTGCTGGTTTATATCCAAAAGTCTTTCCGTTTTGAAATTCAATTTCATAATCATTGAATAGATATTTAATATACCTTCCAAAATAAATTCCATTAGAATGCATCAAAGAGTTTCTCATAGTTCCGTACATTTGAAGAAATAGAATGTCGTCTTGTCTTACCCGACTATATGTCTTTCCTGCCTTTTCAGCATTCTTAACCAAAGCATTAAATTTTCTCCAGACTTCTATATGTGTAAGATGCTTTTTGGAAAAAGTGTCTTTTAATTTCTGCAAAGTTTCATCTTTTATTTTTTCACCTTTTAGAATTTTACAAGCTGTAACATATTCGTTTAAACTTAAACTTTCCTTTTCAGTATCAGGCAAAAGAGCCTCACTTAATGTTGTTAAGGACACTTCAAAGGAAGTCCAACACGTAAGAATTAGGTGTCTGTTTATGGAGTAGATTGTTCCGTCAGATTTTTCATATGTTTTTAAAAGCTTATCAATATGAGTTTTATTTTCTATCAATTCATCATCGAAAGCAACTTTACCGTCTGCTATTTTTTGAGACAATTCGGAAGCAATATATCCACAATAAAAACTTTGAAGTGCACTTAATACCATCCCGTGAAAATCACGCCTAATGTCATTTTCAGGGAATGTTAAAATCTTGTATAGGCTTTCAACTTCTGTTAGAATTTTTAATATAGAATCTGATTTTTTCATTAATTGTAATTAGTTAAATACGTTTACATATGGTTTATTTGTCATAATATTACTTGTTATTAACTTTGGTAAAATCAACGATAAGTTCATTAATTCTTTTATTAATGTCTATAAAGGCATAATGATAACCCATTGCAGGACGTTTCTTATAATATTCATATCTAATTTCTATTGGGTACTTACTTACAGACATATCTGTAATTCTATAAGAGATAGACTTATCACTAAAAACGAAAAATATTTTAAATGGTGCTTTGCGTAATTTTTCACTGCTTTCAACAACCTTGTGATTACCATACATAATAGAAGCAACTAATACAAGAATACCAGCTTCATCATTTTCCGTTTCAATTTTAAATGAATTTTTATACGCCCATTGAACTATATTTATCATTGCTTCCTTTTTTGATATTCCTCCGTTAATTGCAATTTCTCCAACCCAAGCCACTTTGTTTTTTACAGTATCAAAAGGTAGCTCGTTTCTTTTACCTTGTGCATTAGATGATAAATGAAATGATAATGCAATTGAAATAGTCAAAATAATTTTTCTTGTCTTCATAATCTTTCTGTTTTTTAATTGTTTCTATAAGTTCCTTTCATTACGTTAATGTTTCGTTAGCACGTTTCTCACAATGACGCATAACATATAAATATATGCACTTACAAATTTACTAAAATATTCAATATCATTTACCCAAATAATTAACGCACTTTTGTTTACAGATTAACGCACCTTTTTAAATCCCCCCCAAACACACCTTATATATATGTATGGTTTTACGATTGGCAAGAAAATATCCAAATGGGGTGGTTCTGGTTTAGGTTTTCTTTTTTTCTCAAAAATCGAAGAATCAAATTATTTTCAAAAACCTTATATATCATATTCTATTTTGGCTTTTGTTCCGAATTTTGTGTCAACATTACCAATCAATTACTTTTGCCTCTGCAATGGTTCTTTGAATGAAAGTATGGATTGGGTGTATACAATTTAACTGCTTGTATTTGATAGCTATGTCGGTGTATGCCAATGTGAAAATGAAGAGAGTGAAAGGGAGTTAAGTGGATATGTCTACCATTTCCAAGGGAATGACTACCCTTTCCAAGGGAATGGCTACCCTTTTCAAGGGAATGGCTACCATCTTCATGGGAATGGCTACCATCTTCAAGAGAATGACTACCATCTTCATGGGAATGGCTACCATCTTCAAGAGAATGGCTACCATCTTCATGGGAATGGCTACCATCTTCAAGAGAATGGCTACTATCTTCAAGGGAATGACTACCCTTTTCAAGAGAATGGCTACCATTTCCATGAGAATGACTGCCATCTTCAAGGGAATGGCTGCCATTTCCATGAGAATGACTACCCATACTAGAAAATGGATAGATAGATGAGAGCGTTAGATAATAATTTACAAAAAGAAAACTATACATATATAAACAAATAAAGCTTGAAACCTTTGTATAGTGGGGTTTGTGTCAGGAAATAAGCAACCAAACAAATAATTCTAATTGTATTAAAAGGATGATATGGTTCGAAATCCCCAAAATCCCCCATCCCAAAACCGAAATTGTGAATTCTACCCTACTAGTTGTTGGAGATTTCTCACTTCGTTCGATATGACACCATTCATGTGTTAATTATAGGAATAAAAAAAAGGCGGCTTTGCCACCTTTTTTTGTTTATCCCCTTCCTGAAAACAACTGTCATTTCGAACGAAGTGAGAAATCTCTGACCTATTTGCAAGAATGTTCGGTTTTTTTTTCTCCCCACCCTCCATCTCAATACTCATATCTCATGTCTCAAATCTTCAACGCCTTCATTACCTCAATTACTTGTTTGGCAGGTTTCACATCGTGTACACGAATGATTTTGGCACCAGCCCCAATGCAGTGAGCATGCAATCCAGAGGCCGCATTTACAGTCTCATTGCTTTGCACGTTCAGTAGTCGGCTAATCATTGATTTTCGAGAAATGCCAATAAGGATAGGGTAGGGCAGAGGCTCCAAATAACGGAAATCAGAAATAAGTTGATAGTTTTGCTCCATCGTTTTTCCAAAGCCAACACCCGGGTCGATAACAATTTTTGTCACACCCAATTGGTTCAAACGCTCTATTTGTGCCCTTAAGAAACTAGCCACCCGATGTTGAATATTAAGTTGAGGCTGCTTCTCGTGCATCCTCTCGAACGAGCCATTGTTGTGCATCAATACATAAGGCACTTTCAGTTGGGCAATGGTGCCGAACATCATCTCATCAAAAGTTCCACCCGAAATATCGTTGATAACATTAGCACCGACATCCACCGCTTTATGCGCCATCTTGGCCCGAAAAGTATCTACCGAAATCACCACATTGGGGAAACATTTTCGCACCGAACTTACCACAGGTATCAATCGTTTTTCCTCCTCTTCTTCAGTTATTTCTATCGCGTTTGGCCGTGTCGATAGCGCTCCAATATCTATAATGTCTGCCCCTTCATGTATCATTTTTTCGCATTGTTTCAGCCAGTTTTCTTCCGTCATATAACTGCCTCCATCCGAAAACGAATCGGGCGTACAATTCAATATCCCCATCACCATTACCTCAGCGTAAGGATTAAAAATTTGGTCTATTTTTTGATTAAAAGCCGTATCTTGTGCACTCATTTTTTAATCGAATTTATTGATGAATTTAAATTTGTTGAATGATGAACCTAACTATAAACAATTGCTTTTTACAACATGTCGATGACAATAAATAAAACTTCTTCACAATTCGATTCAGCCATTTCAGTATGCAAAGATATTTTTTTAAAGAAGATGAAAGATTATGGAACAGCTTGGCGAATACTGCGCACAAGTTCCATCACCGATCAACTTTTTATTAAAGCACAACGAATACGAAATATTGAAGACAAAGGAACACAAAAAATTAATGAAGACATCACTTCCGAATACATTGGCATTATCAATTATTCCATCATCGGGCTTATACAACTTGGCCTAAAAAACGATGAACGCATGGAACTGCCTGCTGATGAGGTAAACAAACTATTCGACAAGTATTCCAAAGAAGCCAAAAGCCTTATGGAAAACAAAAACCACGACTATGGCGAAGCTTGGCGCGATATGCGATTGAGCTCCCTTACCGACCTTATTTTAATGAAACTGCTTCGTATAAAACAAATAGAAGACAACAAAGGCGAGACATTAATCTCCGAAGGGGTAGATGCTAATTTCCATGATATGATTAATTACGGTGTGTTTGCATTAATAAAGCTTAACGAGTAAATAATAGAATAATTAAAAAATAACAATACATAATATGAAAATAATAACAGGTTTTTTTAGAGTTTTTGTTGGGTGTTTGTTGATCTTTTCAGGTTTTATCAAAGCGAACGACACCTTGGGTTTTTCCTACAAGTTGGTAGAGTATTTCGAGATATTCGCTAAGAACATTCATTTTTTCGAGTACTTTATTCCCATCACCACACCACTTGCCATATTCTTAGTGGTATTCGAAATAGCACTTGGATTTGCATTACTCATGGGGGCTCGCACCAAACTAACACTTTGGTTGTTGTTTCTCTTAATTGTGTTCTTCACCTTCTTAACCTTCTATTCAGCATATTTCGATAAAGTACGCGAGTGTGGATGTTTTGGTGATTTTTGGCACCTCACACCATGGCAATCGTTCACCAAAGATTTGGTCTTATTGGTTTCGGTTATTATTTTGTTTATGGGCAAAAAGTACATCAACCCTCTATTTGGAAAAAAAATGGAGAATGGCTTATTGATTTTCTTCGTGCTTCTTTCCACTGCCTTTCCGCTTTATACCTACAATTATCTTCCCATCTTAGATTTTCGGGCTTATGCAATTGGCAAAAACATACCCGCACAAACCAAAGGCGTGCCTGACGAGGTAAAGTTTTACTACACTCTAAAAGATAAGAAAACAGGAGCATCCAAAGAGTTTGATGCTTGGCCAGCTGATTGGGACAAACAATATGACTATGTAAGCAGTAGGCAAGAAGTCACAAAAAAAGGTATCGACCCTAAGATTAAAGATTTCTCGATAGTGAAAGCCGAAGGTGGTGATTATACTCAAGATATTATCGAAAATCCCAATTATAATTTCCTATTGATTTGCTATGATTTGACACTAACCAACAAAGAAGTGTTCGGAAAAATTAATGATTTTGTGGCATTATGCAAACAAGAAAATATAACCTTTGCAATACTCACTTCATCTACCAAAGAAACGATAGATAAATTTAAAGAAGAAACCAAGGTTACTGCTGATTTCTACAATACCGATGGTACAGTGCTAAAAACGATGATTCGATCAAATCCTGGATTGATTTTGCTAAAAGGAGGAACAGTAATAGATATGTGGCATTATCATCGCTTCCCTTCTTTCAATGATGTGAAGCAAAAAGATTTTAAATAGTAACAAGTGATTAGATTTCTTGTCAAACGTCTATTTTATGGGTTTCTAGTATTGTTAGGGGTTATCACCGTAGTCTTTCTTTTGTTCAATGTCTTACCTGGCGATCCTGCACGAATGATGCTTGGGCAGCGAGCCGACAAAGCATCGGTTGATATTATTAATCGCGATTTGGGAAGAGATCGTCCTTTGCTCACACAATTTGCAATGTACATCAACGACCTATCACCACTATCGATACACAATGAAAAAGAAAAAGAATCAGCCATTTTTTTGGATGAAAAAAAATATTCTTTTCTTCGATTATTCCCAATCTCGAGTTCAAAGGTATTAGTTATCAAACAGCCCTACTTGCGAAGATCATATATCACCAAACGAAAGGTCTCGGAAATTATTAGTAAAACACTTCCTGCTACAGCATTGCTTGCATTCTCAGCCATTGCATTCGGATCGTTTTTTGGAATCATTCTCGGGATACTTTCTGCCATAAAAAAGAATACTTGGGTGGATAAGTTTTCATTAGTGTTTGCTATTTTCGGCATGTCGTTGCCTTCCTATTTTATTGGTTTAATCATTGCTTGGGTGTTCGGCTATTTATTGTTTAAGTATACGGGCTTAAACAATGAAGGGTCATTATTCACGTTTGATGATTTTGGTGAACGACATTTAGTTTTGAAAAATTTAATACTTCCCGCCATCACTCTTGGCTTACGACCTTTAGCGTTGATTATTCAATTGATGAGAAGTTCGTTGCTTGAAGTGATGTCTCAAGATTATATTCGAACCGCCACTGCCAAAGGCTTAAGTTATTATAAAGTGGTTATGAAACATGCATTGAAGAATGCATTGAACCCAGTTGTTACAGCCGTATCGGGGTGGTTTGCAGGATTAATGGCAGGAGCAGTATTTGTCGAAATTATTTTCAATTGGCGCGGAATAGGTTTCGAAGTGGTGGAAGCACTAAACAATAATGATTTGCCAGTAGTAATGGGTGCAACGCTTATCTTTGCGGTTGTATTTGTTATCATCAACATTTTGGTAGATATAATTTACGGCTTACTCGACCCACGTGTGAGGGTAAGTTAGATAAGGCCATTATAGTATGATACAATAGTAATAACAACAAAGAAACAACTTGCAATGAGAAAAAAGATAGTAGTAGGGAATTGGAAAATGAACAAGACTTTAGCTGAGGGATTGCAATTGGTTGAGGATCTTTTAGCATTTCAAAATGATGCTTCAATAACCAAAATTATTGCACCACCTTTTATTCATCTTTCGGCAATTGCCGAAAGAGTGAAGTCTGAGAATGGATTTGAACTTGCTGCTCAGAATTGTCATCAAGCTTCAAAAGGAGCATTTACAGGCGAAGTTTCAGCCGAAATGATTGCTTCTACTGGAGTAAGAAATGTCATCATTGGTCACTCAGAAAGAAGAATTTATTTTGGCGAAGATAGTGCGATGCTTGCACAAAAAGTGAATCTCGCTTTAGCAAATAATCTTACTCCAATTTTCTGCCTTGGCGAAAGTTTGGATGACAGAAACGCAAATCTTCATTTAGAAAAAGTGAAACAACAACTCAAGGAAGGATTATTTCATTTGTCTTCTGCAGATTTTTCGAAACTTATCATTGCTTATGAACCTGTATGGGCAATTGGTACAGGTGTTACAGCCACCACTCATCAGGCGCAAGGAATGCACAATTTTATTCGAGCCGAAATAAATAAAAAATTCGGAAAACAGATATCAGAAAGTACTGCAATTCTTTATGGAGGAAGTTGCAATGCGGAAAATGCAAAGGATTTATTTTCTTGTATCGATGTAGATGGAGGGCTAGTGGGTGGTGCATCGCTTAAGGCCAACGATTTTATAACAATTGTAAATTCATTTTCTTAATTTTCTTCTGCTTTGTCAAATTATATTGAACTTACTGTTGAAGTACAACCTCGCGAACAA
>Ga0194047_10000242_pt1 | contig 37080 bp, 32 predicted proteins | sample JunL225m_MetaG_2_FD_160070 | JGI IMG/M metagenome (GOLD analysis project Ga0194047, IMG submission 160070) | Anoxic zone freshwater microbial communities from boreal shield lake in IISD Experimental Lakes Area, Ontario, Canada - Jun2016-L221-5m | ecosystem: Environmental > Aquatic > Freshwater... | reverse complement strand
TCATAATATTTCTAATTATTTCTTTTCTCTTGAAAATAAAGATGTCTCTTTTAAAATAGATATTACTAATGACTTTAAAGTTTGGAAACAAATACACTACGCCTTTTTAAATGGAGATGCAGATTTGGGTATTCATTCTTTAATTAATTTGAATTTAAAATCTGAAATAGAAAAGCTTACTATTAATGTAACAAACATTGAACAAATTATCAATTCAAATAAACCCATTGATCACAATATAATTAAATCGGTTATTCAAAACCAATACAGTTATGCAGAAAAGATGAATTATATTTTGAGTGAAATGTATCTTGAATCTGAATCTAGATATAAGACAATTAACTATATAGATATATTTTTTGCTATTTCTTCAATTATAGGAATTATATTAATATTCTTTTTAGCATACCTTCCTGTTGAAAAAAAGATTGATGAATCATATAAAAATTACATTAAAAAACTTGAAGAAATAGCTTGGGATCAATCTCATTTAATTCGGGCCCCTGTTTCTAATTTGCTTGGCCTTACTAGATTCTTGAAAAAGAAATCAACAACTATTAATGATCCAGAATTATTGAAATTAATATTAATTATTGAGCAAGAAGCACAGCATATAGACAAGGAAGTGCATGCAGTTGTGAGTAAAACGATTGTTTCAGGTAATGATGTAGATATTCATTAAAAATTCTGAATGTAAATAATCAACCTAAATTGCCCAAAGATTCAATTTTACTGATTGCAATAACAAAGTCTTCAATTTCAGCAGGTTTTATTAAGTAATTACTTGCTTTTAACTCATTTGCCATTATTTTATCGGCAGGAGAGCCAGAAGTGGTAAGTATGATTACAGGTATGTGGCTAAGTGTGTTAGTTTTTTTAATATGTTCTAATACTGCAAATCCATTTATTTTTGGAAGATTGATATCTAATAAAACAAGGTCTGGTAAATCTTGGTTATTAAAGGAATAACTATCTAATAGGGTAATTGCTTCTAATCCATCCCTTGCAATACTTATTTTTTTAGACAGATTAGTTTCTTCTAAAGTTTCAGTTGTTAAAAGAATATCTCCTTCATTATCTTCAACGAGTAGAATATGCAATGGGTTCATTTTTATTTTTTTAGAATTGTAAAATGAAAGGTTGTTCCAATATTTTCTTGAGATTCAAGCCAAATTTCTCCTTTTAAATTATAGATGATTTTCTTTGCAATACTAAGTCCAATGCCAGTTCCAGAATATTTGTCTCTATTATGCAACCTCTGAAAAAGCACAAAGATTTTTTCAAAATATTCTTTTTTTATTCCAATTCCGTTGTCTGATATTGAGAATTGCCAATAGTTCAATTCTTCTTTACTTGTTATTGTAATTTCTGGCACTACATCTTCTTTACTATATTTTAAACTATTGTCTATGAAACTCTGAAAAACTTGTCGAATAGGAGATCTATAGATTTTTAATTTTGGTAGTTTATCGATAATAATTATTGCATTTTTTTCTTGTATTTTCATTTGATGCAATGTGATGATTTCATCAACTACTTCATTTAAATCAACTTCCTCTAGTTCAAAATCATCTAATCTGTCAATCCTTGAATACTCTAACAAATCTAAAATCATTTGACGCATTCTTTTTGCGCCATCAACTGCAAAGTTTAAATATGTTTTCCCTTTCTCATCTAAATGATTGCCATATTTTTTATCTAATTGGGCTAAAAAGCTAGTAACCATTCTTAAAGGTTCTTGTAAATCATGAGAGGCAGAAAAGGCAAACTGTTCTAATTCTTTGTTTACCCTAGCCATTGATTTCATCATTCCTTCTAATTCAATTTCAGTTTTACGTCTGCTTGTAATATCAATACCATATCCAATTACAAACTTTAATTCATTATCCTCATAATAAGGATAAAATCTTCTAAATATAAAATTGGTTGATCCTGTTTTTGTAATATGCTCATCAACCCAGTCTCTACTTATTTTGGTTTCAATTGCTTCATTAAAGTACCCTCTTCTTTTTGCGGCAATTTTGGTATCTATTCCTTTTAATTCACTGTAATCAAAATCATTTTTTCCTATCATCCAATCTCGCAAATTTTTATCGGCAATAGCAGTTGGATTGATGTATAGATAATTATGGTCTTTGTCAAATACAGCAATATCGGCAGGGATATTATTTAAAATGTCTTCGGTAAACTGTTTTTGTTGTAATATTTCTTGTTCAATTTTTTTTCTTAGTGTTACATCTTGTATGGTACCTCTTATTAATTCGTTTTTCCCTTCAGCATTAACAATGGTATTTCCAATATCATTTACAATTCTAATATCTCCATCTGGTTTAATAATTCTGTAATGAATATTAAATGAGATAGTATTTTTTATTGCTTCCATTAACTTAGCATTTACCATTGCTTTATCTTCTGGATGAATACCATTTATAAAAACTGTATAATTAGCTTTTTCAATTTCAGGATCAATTCCTCGAATAGAATATATTTCTTTGGTCCATTCTACCTTTTCGGTAAAAATATTGTATTCCCAACTACCAATATGGGCTATTTCTTGACTAGTGGTTAAAAGAATTTCATTTTTTCGAATGGTTTCTTCTTTTTCCTTCCTTTCAGTAATATCAGAATAGTTCCATAAGTGTCCAACACAGGTATTCTCTTGAATAATTGGAATATAGTTTTGTTCTAATGTTCTGCCATTTTTTAATTCTACAATGTTTAATAGATCTATTTTTTTAGCAGTTAATTTATTTTCAACATCAATAATAAATTTTTCTGGATCTTTTAATTTTAAAAGTATTGTTGATTTGAAATCATTAAAGTTTTTGTCAATAATATTTTTAGGCTCTTCTTTAATTTCGAATATTTCACAAAACAACGTATTAACAAATATAATTTTACCATCTAAATCTTTCAATAAAACACCTGTTTGTATATTATTAATTAACGAGGTAAATATTGTTTCGGCTTTTTTTCTACTATGTACTTGTTGATTTAAATAATTTGCAAAAGACATTAAATCATTACTACTAAAATCTAATGGTTCGTCTGTAATTAAACTGATTGTTCTTTTTAGGTTATCAATAGAACTTTTTCTGATATTTATTTCTTCATTAAGCGATTTGTTGATTTCAATATATTCTTCTTCATTAATTTCAGAAGCTCTTTCAGATAGGCTCTTATCACGCTCAAATGATTGGTATGATTGATTGATAACATTTAAAAATGCTGCTATTCCTGGATCATCTAATGAGACGTTCTCAGGAAAGTGTTTTTTAATTTGCCTCTCTAATAGGTTATTATACTTCATCAAAACAAGTAATTGTCATTGTTTGGTTATGTAATTGGCAATTACCTTTTTCGTTGAATGGAGAAATCTCACCATAAGAATAAAAACCTCCAAAAACAGTATTCATTCCTATGATATCTCTTATAGATTCAATTTCTTCTTCTATTCTTGGCCCTAAAACAAGTTTTCTACCAACGCAACTTATCAATAAGGCAAAACTTGGTTCTTTTTTATTTGAATTGACTGTATTTGCGGCAGCAATAGTTGATGCGGTTATTAGTTTGTCTAAATTAGCCCGCATAAATCGAACTTTTGCACCCGTAGGAATATCACCCGCAAAAGTTAAACCGTTTTCATTTTCATCAATTGATAAAATAGTTCTTACAATTGGTTCTGGAGCGCCTTCTAATTGTATAGATAATGGGAAGAGTAATGCAGAACTCGGTAAATGTGCGGCATCAGGTCCTAGGTATTTTTTATAAATAGACAAAGCATTTTTATTATCTATTTCAAATAGCTTATTGCCTTTAGATTTGGTTACTATTTTTTCCATTCCAAAAGTATCCCATCCTCCTTGTGACCCATGTGTAACCAATATGTTTTTCCCATAAAATCCAATAGCAACAATATTTCCTTTTGTTGCATTTTCATTTAATCCAACAAGTGTAGTTTGAAAATTATCGTCGTCTCCAGCCAATCCGCCAGTAACTAATATTTTATTATCTGTTGCATCATTAATTCCTTTTACTAATTCAGACCCATTTACAAAACTTCCATCTGATATTACTAAAATATAGGCTAATTCCTTGTTGATTAATTCTTTTACTAAGGCCTTTCCACTTTCGTAACTATTTGAATAGTCTTGAATATTTACCTGTGTTGTTTTAATAGCCGTTTTTTCGAATTCTAAAGCAATTAATACAATAGTGTTATCTGTAACCGTTTCTTGAAATATTTCTCCTGCTGTACTACAAAGCACAATTTCAGCATCCTTAAATTTTAGCCTAATATTTTCAAATGTAGTTGGGAGTTCTAATATTTTTTTGGCAGCAAAACACAGTACTAGATTTGCAGTTTCAGTAACGTTATTACTACTTAATTCTTCAAATTGTTCATTATACTGATATATTGAAGTTTTCATTTAGGGGACTAATTAATATACAATCTGTTTAAACTATTTTTGTATAAATGAATTTTTTTTAAACATTTATCCTTTAAAATAATAAAATTATCACAAATTATTCAATGGCTTTTATAGTCATTTCTCCTGAAATTCAATTATATCAATACTTTTAGCGATTTTGGTGTAAAAATAGTAGTATAGAAAGACGAAAAAATGATATAAAAGCGCCCTAAAAATGCGCAAAAAATACAATTTGATTAATTGTAGACATATATTTTCTTGATAATACGTATTTTGTCAATTCATTCATTTTCATTCAAATATCCTCAATTTTTCTGTTTATTGAATTTCATTCTTTTAAACATTTTTACAATTTCATACCAAATAACACATACTATTCCTGTAATTAAACAGAGGATAATTTGCAGGACATTTAACTGTTCAAATTCAAAAAAATCAGCAAAGGGCTTAATGTATATTAACATTCCAGTGATTGCAATTGTAATACCAATAATTAGGGTAACTAAGTTGTTTTTATAGCGGAGTGTAGTAGTTATAGAATAATAGAAAGAACGGTTAACCAAGGTTAAAACAATATTAGCAGCAATTAAAACAGTAAAGACCATTGTTCTAGTAATAGCTTCGTTAAAGCCCTGACTAACGGCATATTGGTAACAAACTAAACTGCCTGCTGTAATTAATAATCCTTGAATTAAACTTGTATTGAGTTCTTTCCAACTAAAAAATGTATTCGATAATACACGTGGTAATTTTAGCATGGTATTTTTTTCCATTGGTTCATTTTCATAAATAATGGAACAGGTTGGTCCCATAATAAGTTCTAAAAATATAATATGGATTGGTGAAAAAATATTTGGATAAACCCATCCTAATGCCAATGGTATAAATACAGTTAGCACAATCGGTATATGTATAGAAATGATATACTGGATAGCTTTTTTTAAGTTGGTATAAATTCTTCTACCCATTGCAATAGCATCCACCATTTTTGATAGGTCGTCGTCAACTAATATTAAGGAAGCGGCTTGTTTAGCAATTTCAGTTCCTTTTTTACCCATGGCTATTCCAATATGTGCTGCCTTTAGTGCTGGTCCGTCATTTACCCCATCGCCAGTCATGGCAACTACTTCATTTCTAGATTTAAGTGCATTAATAATTTTCAATTTTGCATCTGGAAACATGCGTGTGAATATTTGAATATTCATTATTTTAGCCTGTAGTTCTGCATCAGATAATTGCATGAGCTCTTGACCAGTAATACAATGATTATAACCGCTAAAATTTATTTGTTTGGCAATAGAGGTGGTGGTTGCAGTATTGTCTCCGGTAATAATTTTTACATTAATCCCAGCGCTATAAAAATGTTCTAAAACAGTTGCTATATTGTGTTTTGGTGGATCATAAAATGCAATCAAGCCTAAAAATTCAAAAGGAATTTCTTGTTGTGTATTAGGATATGCTTGATTTGGTAAACTTGCTTCTCCAACAGCTAATACACGATAGCCTTCTTGTGTAAGACTTTGTATAGCAGTATCTATTGCAATTATTTTTTCGTTGCTAAGAATACAAACCTGCATAATCGCTTCAGGTGCACCTTTTGTTGCAATAATTTTATTGCCCATATTGTTTTCAAATATATGGGTCATCATTGGCGGGTTTCCACTTAAGGGGTATTCGTGAACCATTTTATAATGCTGCCTTTCATCTGTTGAAAGTAATTTTACATAACTATCATGCAAAGCAATTTCCATAGGATCAAATGGAATGGGTTCACTTGCCCACATGGCCATTCGAATCAATTCTTTTTCAGTATTATTTAATGTATGGTGAACGCTAATAATTCTTTCATCTTTTGCTGAATATATTTTCACCAATTCCATCCTGTTTTCGGTGATGGTTCCTGTTTTATCTGTACAAATAACAGTGGCACTTCCAAGTGTTTCTACCGTTTTCATTTGTTTAACAATTATGCCCATTTTCATGAGTCTCCAGGCCCCTAAAGCCATGAATGTGGCAAATGCTACAGGAATTTCTTCGGGCAAAATACTCATAGCAAGTGTAAGCGCTTTTAACAAACTATCAAGCACATTTTTTGTATGTTGAAAATTGATGAACCAAACAATTAAAAAAACAATTGCTCCTACAAAAACCATTTTTTTTACAAAATTGCTTATCTGTTTTTCTAGGGGTGTTTTTTCTTCTTGTATACTTTCTAAACTTTTTCCTATGGCACCTAGTTTGGTTTCATTGCCAATTGCAGTTATTCTAGCAATGGCTAAACCACTAGCTACATGCGTTCCCCGGAATATGAAATTATTTTCTTTTGCATTGTCTTTAAATACAGCCAGTGATTCGCCAGTAAGCACCGATTCGTTTACCGAAAAATCATTTGACCGAATAATTATACCATCTGCAGGAATTGATGAGCCTTCTTCTACCATTAAGCAGTCACCAAATACCAATTCGTCGCTTTTAATTTCAATGATTTCTCCGTTTCGAATAACTTTTGAGTTTGGTTCTGTAAAAGATTTTAATTTATCTAATGCGTTTCTGCTTCTTGAATCTTGGTATAAAGAAATGGTAGCAACTAACACAATTGCACAAGCCAAAAAAATACTATCTCCTGTTTTGCCACTAATAAAATAAATAATAGATGCTACTAATAACAATGCAACCATCGGTTCTTTTGCTAAGCTTTTTATGGCATCAATCAATCCATTTTCTTTTTTAAAAGTCAAAGCATTTTGTCCATATTTATTTCTAGCTAATGCTACTTCTTGTTTTGTTAAACCTTGAATATTGTAATGATTGGTAGCCATATATGAAGTGTATATTAATAATGCATAGTAACACTATTACTATAAGCTACAAATGATAATGGTCAGTTTTTCAATTAAAAACCCAATAATGTTTTTTTAAATAAACCCAATTGCTTTCTAGGAGTAGTAATTGGCGTTTAGGTAGGCTAAATCTTTGTCTTTCTATAATTGAAGTCTTCAACAAAAAAATCTTATACTACTTCTACTGAACTTCTTTTCGACTGCCATCCAATTAGTAGCACGCCAATAATTACTAAAATAGTACCTATTAATTGAGGTAAAATAATGGGTTCACCCAAAAAGAAATGTGCTTGAATAACAGTTGAAACCGGACCAATACTAATAATGATTGATACATTATTGCTGCCAATCATTTTCATTCCATTACTCATTAAAAAAGAGGGTAGTACTGTTGCAATAATTGCTAATGCAATCGTATACCAAATAAGCGTATTTGTAAAAGGAATTTCTTGAATATTTCTTGTAAAAAGAAAATGTAAAAAGATGCCAATTGTTGCGGCTAGCATTGCATAAGCAGTATATCGTGTAACACCAACTTTAGGAATCATTCTGCCTGTACCAACCAAATAAAAAGAATAAGTAATTGCACAAAGAAAAATCATGAAAGAACCAAAATAAAAATTAGGGTTACTCGTATCAATTTTCATTTCTCCAATATAAGCAATGCCAATACCTAGATAGGTTAAAACAAGCGCAGCTATTTGTGTTCTATTCAATTTGGCTTTATATACCAAACTATTAATTAAAACAGAAAAAGTAGGATAGAGGAAAAGTATTAATCTTTCTAGTCCGGCCGATATATATTGTAAACCTATAAAGTCGAATAAGCTACTTAAATAATATCCAAAAATGCCCAGCAAAATTAAATAGAGCCATTCTTTTTTTGTGAGAGCAGCTACTGATTCTTTTTTTGAACCCATCCTTGCTGCTACTAAATAAAATGGGAGGGAGAATAACATACGTAGCGTTAATAAAGTAACCGCATCTACGCCTGTAGATTTAAAAGCCAGTTTTACAAAGATGGCTTTGGTTGAAAAAAATACAGCACCCAAAATTGTTATCAGAAATCCTGCTAAACTCAATTGGTATGCTGTATCTTTTTTGCTTTGCGGCATAATTTATTCTTAAGCCAATTTAAACACTCACATTAAATTCGCGCAATGCGTCATTTAAACTGGTTTTTAAATCGGTACTTGCTTTACGTGTTCCAATAATTAAAGCGCAATTAACATGGTAAATTCCTGCTGGAAATTCTTTTGGATATGTGCCAGGAATCACTACACTTCTTGCAGGTACACGTCCTTTATATTCAATTGGCTCAGGTCCACTTACGTCAATAATTTTAGTTGATTTTGTTAGCACCACATTGGCACCTAATACGGCTTCTTTTTCAACAATTACGCCTTCTACAACAATCGCCCTACTTCCTATAAAACAACCATCTTCAATAATTACCGGACTAGCTTGTAATGGTTCTAATACACCACCAATTCCAACACCACCACTTAAGTGAACGCCTTTTCCAATTTGCGCACAACTGCCAACAGTTGCCCAAGTATCCACCATGGTTCCTTCGTCTACAAATGCACCAATATTTACATAACTAGGCATTAAAACCACGTTTTTAGCTAAATAAGCGCCATATCGGGCAACGGCATGTGGAACGGCACGTACACCTAATTCTTTATAATTGCTTTTCAACAACATTTTATCGTAAAACTCAAAAGGAGCCAACTCCCAGGTTTGCATTTGTTGAATACCAAAATATAGTAGAATGGCTTGTTTTACCCATTCGTTTACTACCCAGCCATTCTCGGTAGGGGCAGCTGTTCTTAGCCTTCCTTTATCTACTTCTTCTATTACCGCTCTAATAGCATCTGTGTACTTGGTGTCTTTAAGTAGTTCTCTGTTGTCCCAGGCTTCTAGGATCAATGCTTGTAATGACATGCTTTAAATTTTTGCAAACATACAGTTAGAATGGCTTTGATTTTATTTGTTATGCTTGAATTAATAAAAAAAATAAAATCAAGGTAAATGGTCATCAACCATGCTAGCTAGTACTTCAATCTAATTAATAAGTATTTTTGTAGAGATGCAAAAGATTTTAGTCATACAAACTGCTTTTATTGGGGATGTGGTTCTAGCAACTGGTATTCTAGAAAAATTACATGCGTTTTATCCAAACAGCATCATTGATATACTTGTTAGAAAAGGAAATGAATCACTATTTACACAACATCCATTTATACATCAAGTACTAATTTGGAATAAAAAAAGCCATAAATACAGTAACCTAATTCGTACAATTAAACAAATTCGGGCCAATCGGTATACACAGGTAATTAACCTGCAACGCTATGCTGCAACGGGTTTGATTACTGTTTTTTCTGGTGCAAAACAAACCATTGGGTTTAATAAAAATCCATTTAGCTTGCTGTTTAGTAAAAGCATCAAACACCATTTTAGTGAGGGGCAAACTGAATTGCACGAAATTGAACGCAACCACCAATTAATTGCTGCATTTACCAATGAATTTGCGGCAAAGCCTAAATTATATCCAACATTAGCAGATCAATCAAGTATTGCAGCGTATACGGCATTGCCATTTATTTGCATAGCCCCAGCATCTGTATGGTACACCAAACAATTTCCTGCTCAAAAATGGATTGATTTAATACAGGCATTGCCTAGCAGGTATACCATTTATTTGTTAGGAGCGCCTTCCGATCATGCACTTTGTACCGATTTGGTGGTAACAGATTCTTTTATGCGTACACACAATTTGGCGGGCAAACTGAATTTTTTAGCCTCAGCCGCACTAATGCAACAAGCCGAAATGAATTATGTAAACGACTCGGCACCAATGCATTTTGCATCGGCTGTTGATGCGCCTGTAACGGCGGTTTACTGTTCTACAATACCTGCATTTGGGTATGGTCCACTTTCATCTAAAAGTCATATTGTAGAACTGTCAGAAGCCTTGCCCTGTAGGCCTTGTGGCATCCACGGCCAAAAACAATGCCCAGAAAAACATTTCAATTGCGCGCAAAAAATAAGTACCCAACAATTATTAGCGGTATTAACAGTATAATCCTAAACGCAAAGACTAGTACATTTACAGCAGATGCAGATACCTTGTACCTCAATAGAAACAACCATATTTAACCGAATAGCCGCAGCTGCAGCCAGTTTAAACCTGCCTACATATTTAATTGGGGGGTTTGTTCGCGATAAAATTATTGGCCGAGCCACCAAAGATGCAGATATTGTTTGTTTGGGAGATGGCATTGAATTAGCTAATGAAGTGGCTGATTTATTTGAGCCTCGGCCTACGGTTGCTTTCTTTAAAAATTTTGGAACGGCACAAATTAAATTACCAGAAATGGAAATTGAGTTTGTGGGTGCAAGAAAAGAAAGTTATCAATTAGAAAGTAGGAAGCCGCAAGTAGAAACTGGAAGCTTAGAAGACGATCAAAATAGAAGAGACTTTACCATCAATGCACTTGCTATTAGTTTAAACAAAGCAGATTTTGGTCAATTAATTGACCCTTTTAATGGTGTGGCAGCAATTGAAAATAAAATCATTCAAACCCCATTATTACCTGAACAAACTTTTAGCGACGATCCATTAAGAATGATGCGTGCCATAAGGTTTGCTGCACAACTACAATTCACAATTGTGCCCGAAACCCTCGAAGCGATTAAGGTACAGGCTCCTCGAATAAAAATTGTATCTCAAGAACGTATAACAGATGAACTCAATAAAATAATGCTTTGCAGTAAGCCATCTGTTGGTTGGGATTTGTTGTTTCAAACAAGATTATTGCATCTTATTTTTCCACAAATGGTTGATTTATATGGTGCGGAAAATATTGATGGGATGGGGCATAAAGATAATTTTTATCATACCCTTCAAGTGATTGACAATATTTCTGAAACGACCAATGACCTATGGTTGCGCTGGGCAGCTTTATTACACGATATTGGAAAGCCTGCTACCAAGCAATTTGAAGAAGGGCATGGTTTTACTTTTCATGGTCATGAAGTAGTTGGCGCAAGAATGGTTCCAAAAATTTTTACCCAATTAAAATTGCCATTGAACGAAAAAATGAAAATGGTACAGAAGTTAGTGTTATTGCATTTGCGCCCCATCAGTTTAACCAATGAAAATATTACCGATAGTGCTGTACGTAGGTTATTATTTGATGCTGGTGAAGATGTCGATGCATTGATGCTGCTTTGTTCGGCTGATATTACTAGTAAGAATAAATTTAAAGTAAAGCGCTACCTACAGAATTTTGAAATGGTTAAACAGCGCATGAAAGCGGTAGAAGAAAGTGATCAAATGCGCAATTGGCAACCACCTATAACTGGTGAAATGATTATGACACATTTTGGACTAAGTCCTGGAAAAAATGTAGGAATTATTAAAGATGCTATCCGCGAAGCAATTTTAGACGGATTAATTGCTAACAATTATACAGCTGCTTTTGGATTTATGTTAGAAAAGGCAGCAGAATTAAATTTACACCCATTGAATTAATTATAAATTCGTGCAATACTCACAAGATACTTGCGTAATTTGCATGTTAAATAACTACCACTCACAATTAGCAACTCAATAGAATGGCTGTATTAAAATTTAGAATTTATCTCGAAGAAGACGACGCGGTTTACCGTGATATAATTATTAAGCATACACAAAATTTTCAAGACCTACACCTTGCAATTGTAAAGTCGTATGAATTTGATTCAAAGCACCAATCAAGTTTTTATAGAAGCAATGATAACTGGCAACGCGGTAGAGAAATTAGTTTTGAACGATACGATAAAGCCTATCCTGTAGAGCCTTTAATAATGGCTGATACAAGCATTGGTTCTGAAATTAGAGATACCAATCAAAAGTTTATTTACGTTTACGATTTTGTAAAAAACTGGGTGTTTTTAGTTGAGTTGATTAGTGTTAGTAAAGAAGAGAATGCTAAAACATTGTATCCATCAACCACTCGTATAGAAGGGATTGGGCCACAGCAATACGGCACCAAAAGCTTATTGGGCGATAAGTTTGCCGATATTGAAGAGAAATACGATTTAAGTGAAGCCAAGGATGGATTTGGAGAAGAAGGAGACGATTTAGAAGATTCTTCGGATGATGTAGATGGTGATGGAGACCCTGATGAAGATGCCGAAGCAGAAGAGGGGCAAGACGAAGAGGCGTATTAGCAATTTTAATGAGTGAATTAGCACAAAATACAATATTGGTTATTTGCGGTCCTACAGCTGTTGGAAAAACAGCCGTAGCGATTGAATTGGCTAAAGCCTTAAAGACCGAAATAATTTCTGCAGACTCTCGTCAATGTTTTAAAGAATTAGGGATTGCCGTTGCAAAACCAAATACAGAAGAATTAAAAGCAATTCCACATCATTTTATTGATTCGCATTCTATTCATCAAGAATTTAATGCAGGAATCTTTGAAACCTTTGCATTGGCAAAAGTTAACGAAATTTTTAAGAAGCAACCTATTGCTGTAATGGTTGGTGGCACTGGTTTGTACATTAAATCTTTTTGCGAAGGGATGGATGATATGCCTAGTATTGATCCAGTTATCCGACAAAATATAATTGAATTGTATGCGCAAAATGGATTGAATTGGTTGCAAGAATCGGTACAAAAAAATGACCCTGCTTTTTGGCAAATAGCCGAACAAAATAATCCCCAGCGTTTAATGCGTGCACTAGAAATTTGGCAAGTTTCTGGTAAATCAATCATTGAATTTCGTACTGCCAATAAAAAGCAAAGACCATTTCAAATTATTAAAATAGGTCTTGAAATGCCAAGAGTATTATTGAATGAACGCATCAATCAACGCGTAGATTTAATGGTTGAAGCAGGGCTTGTTCAGGAGGCATTGGCGCTTTTTCCTCATTGCCAAAACAATGCATTGCAAACAGTGGGGTATCAAGAATTATTTGAATATTTCAATAAAAAAATATCGCTTGAAAAAGCAATAGAACAAATAAAAATCAATACACGTCATTACGCAAAAAGACAAATGACTTGGTTTAAAAAAGACCCCAGTATTCATTGGTTTGATGCAAGAAATGCTTCTGTAGAAAATATGCTGGAACTACTTAAGTAATGGTTAGTTCTAAAATTTGAATCCTAAAGTAAGCATGATATTTCCTCTCGCGCCAGACTGCACTGCAAATGTATTAGGCTTGTCGTTTAAGCGATAAGCAAACTGTACATCTTTTTGAAAAATATGTGCATAGCTAAGGTCAATAAACATGCCATGGTTTCTATAGCCAAATCCGCCACTAGTTACAATACGATTGGCTTTCAGTGCTTCATCTGCATAAGGGCTACCATAATAACCACCTCCTAATCGAACCATCCAAACATTAAATTTTAATTCGCCCCCAACCCTAATATTTACATTGCCTTTGTAGTAATCTTTTATTTCATCATTAATCATTTGGTAATAGTTTACCAAATCGATATCCATTTTATTTACTGCAGAAAAACGGGCACTTCGATAATTTACATATTCAATATCAGCACTTAAAAAAGCACGTTGTCTGCGAGTGTCATTCACTTCTCTAAAAACATAACTAGCACTTGCAATGGCACGCCAAGGGGTAGATAAATTGTATTCGCTTTTACCAGCATTGCCACTATTTAATTGATCGCTAGTTTCAGTAATAGTTCCTGCATAAGTTTCTGTATTGGTTGTCATAGACGATCTAATCTCGTCTTTATATCCTAGTAATTGAGGTGTGTGGAAAGCAAACCCAATCCGCCAATAATCTTTTGGTTTATAAATCATTCCTAATTTTAAACCAACGCCAATACCACGCGAACTAAAACTTTCTCGGTATTCAAAACTTTTAAATTCGTTATTGGTATTGTTTGTAGCATCTGTTTCAGAATAGATAATTTGTTTTTGATAATTGATAACAGGAATAACCAAACTACCTCCCACATACATTTTATCTAATAAATTTCCAGCCAATCCAATAGCAATTTCATGGTAACCTCCAGTAGTAGTGGCATCATAAGATTGATTAATACCTGTTGAATAAGGCACTAAGCTTTGATAGCCCATTACAGCGCCATTTGCGCCCCTAATTGTATCAATTAAATAAGTTCTAAATGCCAATGAAGAACCATATATATAATTTTTTAAAGCGGCTATAGTATCTGCACGATCGCGAACCAATTCTTCTAAATATTTTTCAGAATAAGAACTTGCATTATTATATCCTTTAAACTGCACCCTATTATTGTAATTGGCTACTTGGTTTACAGAAATAGCAAAAGCACTGCTGGTCCATTTTTTATTAGGATGAGCACCTGCAGCTAATATAATTCCTGAAGCGCCATAATTAAAATTGTTTTTATCGTTACTAGTATCTGTTCCTCGGTAGTTAAACTTGTTTTTGTTTAATAAAAAACCTGGCGATAAAACAAACTCATTGGTTTTAAATAATCCAAGACCTGCTGGGTTTACGTGGTTGGCTGTAATATCGCCTCCTAGTGATCCCATCACGCCGCCTGTTGCCGTATTTCTTCCAGAACCATTTTGGGTAAACCATGCGGTTCTTAAAGCATCATCTGGTGTTTGCGCAAATAAGGCAACACTAGAAATCAAGCTGAGTGCCAATAAATATTTTTTCATGTGTGAGGGGCTTATTAGTTTCTAGAAGTTCTACCTGTGCTTGTACTAGATCCAGTGCTTTTTACACCACCACTATTTCCGCCTGCTGTACTACTAGTTACAACAGGGCTGCTAGATGAGCTGCTTGATGAAGAACTACTAGACGAAGTATTGCTAAAAGTTCTTGCTGCTCTGTCGAAAGTGCTACTGCCATTTGAATTAGATGATGCAGCAGCAAACACTTTTTTTACCAATGAACTGAAATTATTGGTGTTGTTAGAGTATGTGGTTAAGCCTGTTTTAGGATTGGTATAACTGATATTCGCGTTATCGTAATTTTTGTTTTTATACGCAGTGATATTACTACCTGCTGTTGATCCTATGAGTGTTTTAGTATTACAATAACTGATAATGGTAAATGCAGGATTGCTCCATCCCAACATAGGGCGATGGCTACCAAATGCAGCCATTGAATTCCAGTTATTGTTGTAATTATAATTATTTAAACCCAAAGAATTGTATTGATTATAACGATAGAAATCGTAGCGGCTATCATACCAATAGGCATAATCGTCTAAACTAGTCCAACGGGAATGATTGGCCACTTTCATGCGCAGGTAGCGTTCATCGGCACTTGTCATATAAGCTTGATATTGTTCTTGCTGAGCAGCATCCTTTACTAAATCGTCTTCAGCAGCAGGTTTTCCTGGAGAATAATACACATCATCTGGGGTTTGGTCTGACTTGTATGCAGTAGCACAACTAGTAGACAAAAAACCAATTCCAATCAGTAAAATAAGTAGGCTATTTTTCATGGTATTAGGTTTGAACAAATATATAATGTGAAGTTACATACATTTGCGATGCAGAGGCAGGCGCTTAGTTTAACATGTCAAAAATTTTGCCATGCTCTAGTAAGGTCTAACTTTAATTTGTTAAAGTAATCACAATTAAGAACATGGGTAAGGATATCGCAACAAGAGAACAAGATTATTCGCAATGGTATAACGACCTAATAATCAAGGGAAATCTAGCAGATTATAGTGCAGTAAGGGGTTGTATGGTTATCAAGCCATATGGCTATGCACTTTGGGAAAACATGCGTGATGTACTTGATAAAAAGTTTAAGGAAACTGGCCACCAAAATGCCTATTTCCCATTATTTGTACCTAAAAGCCTGTTTGAAGCTGAGGAAAAGAATGCAGAAGGGTTTGCGAAAGAGTGTGCAGTGGTTACGCATTATCGTTTAAAGTCAGACCCAGACAAGCCAGGAAAGTTGATGGTTGATCCAGAAGCCAAATTAGAAGAAGAATTAGTGGTGCGTCCTACCAGTGAAGCCATTATTTGGAATACCTATAAAGGCTGGATTCAGTCTTACCGCGATTTGCCAATACTTGTGAATCAATGGGCCAATGTGGTTCGTTGGGAAATGCGTACGCGTTTGTTTTTAAGAACTGCAGAGTTTTTATGGCAAGAAGGTCATACCGCACATGCTACTGCCGCCGAAGCATTGATTGAAACAAAGTTAATGTTAGATGTATATGCAGATTTTGCAGAGAACTGGATGGCAATGCCTGTTATAAAAGGTATAAAAACAGCCAACGAGCGTTTTGCTGGTGCAGAAGAAACCTATTGCATTGAAGCAATGATGCAAGATGGCAAAGCTTTACAAGCAGGTACCTCGCATTTTTTAGGACAAAATTTTGCCAAAGCATTCGATGTAAAATTTAGTGATAAAGAAAATAAACTAGACTATGTATGGGCTACCAGTTGGGGCGTTAGTACGCGTTTAATTGGTGCATTAGTGATGGCACATAGTGATGATGATGGATTGATTTTACCTCCTAAAATTGCACCAATACAAGTAGTGATTGTTCCAATATTTAAAGGAGAAGAACAAAAATTAGCACTCGATGAAAAAGTGGGTTCAATTGTAAAAGGCTTGAAGGCATTGGGTATTTCTGTGAAATACGATGATTCCGATAATCAAAGACCAGGTTGGAAATTTGCAGAATATGAATTGAAAGGAGTGCCCGTTCGATTAGCCATTGGTGCACGTGATTTAGAAAACAATGTAGTAGAAGTAGCTCGTAGAGATACCAAAGAAAAACAAAGTATTAGTTTAGATGGAATTGAATTATACATTCAAAATTTATTAGAAGAAATTCAATTAAATATTTTTAATAGAGCCAAAGCTTTTCAAGAAGCACATATTAGCAAAGCCGATACTTGGGATGAATTTGTAAACTTATTAGATACCAAAGCCGGATTCATTTCTGCGCATTGGGATGGAACAAGTGAAACAGAAGACAAAATCAAAGAACTGGCTAAAGCAACTATTCGTTGTATTCCTTTAGACAATCCATTAGAAGACGGAAAATGTATTTTATCTGGTAATCCTTCTACACAAAGGGTATTGTTTGCAAGGGCCTATTAGTGGTAGTTATCAAGCGTCAAATTTTATTTATTACATGTTAGTGTTACAATCATTTTTAAACGGTCAAGTATTGCTATTTGACAAACCCATGGAATGGACTTCATTTGATGTGGTTAGAAAAATACGTAACATGATAAGGGTTAGTAAAGTTGGTCATGCTGGCACTTTAGATCCATTGGCTACTGGTTTATTAATTGTGTGTACCGGAAAGTATACCAAAAAAATAAACGAGTATATGGGGATGGAAAAAGAGTATACCGGAACTTTTACACTTGGTGCTACAACACCTACTTATGATTTAGAATCTGATCCTGAAAATCCCCAATCAATTGCGCACTTAACCGATGCAATGATTGAAGCTGCAACAGCGCAGTTTACAGGAGATATTTTACAAATGCCACCACAACATTCTGCCATTAAAAAAAATGGAGAACGCTTATATATATCTGCACGCAAAGGCTTGGTAGTGGAAGTAGATCCAAGACCTGTTACGATTCATTCTTTCACTATTGAAAAAATAGCACTACCACTTGTTTATTTTAAAGTGGTTTGTGGTACTGGTACTTATATTAGAAGCCTTGCCAATGATTTTGGTGCGGCACTAGGTGTAGGTGCTTATATGAGTAGTTTACGCAGAACAAGAATTGGTGAATTTTCAGTTGACAATGCCAAAACAATTCCAGCATTTGAAGTAGAAATAAAAGAAATGCGCGAAGCACTAGAAAGGCAACCCGATACCGAGTTGTAATGCAAAATTTGATACTTCTAAACCGTTTGGTCGAACATCAGTCCAGTTGAAATTTTTAAAACTCATCCAACCCTCATTCGTTGCTCTAACTGGGTCTTTTACTTTATAGGCTAAGTCGAATCGAATTAAAAAATAATCAAAATCAAGCCTCAATCCTGTTCCAACACCAATTGCAATATCGTGTTCTAATTTTGCCAAAGAAAAAGTTGAATTAAAATCTGTAGTACTATTTTTTACGTTCCAAATATTTCCAATATCTGTATAAATAGCACTGCCAATTTTTACGCCAGCTACAGTGGCCATAATAAATCGGTATTCCATATTGGTTTCAATAATCATGTCGCCATATCGATCTCTAAAATTGGTAGAAGAAATACTATCATAAGTATTGGAACTGCCAAGCCCAAGTTGCCTTAAGCCCCAAGCACGCATACTATAGGGGCCTCCCACAGAAAATTGTTTAAAAAATGGGAGGGTGGCAAGAGAAGCATTTTTTGGATAACTGCCATAATTATAACCTATTCCAGCAAAGGCCCTATATGCTAATTCAGAATGATCCCATTTCTTTTTTTGACGGTATTCTGCTTCTACTTTAATATAGCGATAACTATTATCCTTAATGTTTTTTATTAAACCAAATAGGCCTCCAGTTTCTTCAATGCCTAATCTTAAGTTATGTGTTTTTCTGCCAGCACTATTAATTGTTCTGTTATACGATAAACTTTGGCTAAAGATATTTCCGGTATTAAAGGAGTTGCGTAAGAAGGGGTTTTTTTTGAATAAAGTATCTAAGCCAGGAAGGGTATCAAGTGCATATAATTCAATATTAATGGGTTTGTATATCCATGAATTTTCTGCACGGTTAATGGTTTTTTTCCATTCGTATCCCCAACTACTTACTAGTGATTTTAATTTGTAATAATCTTTTCTATCTACATAAGCGGCATTGAAAGATAGCAATGTTCGCTTGTTGTCGATTGTTTTTAACGCTTTCCATTTATTGAAAGGTTGTATTAATCTAGGAAAAGTAAATATTTGACCTGCACTGATATTAAAAGTCTGTACTAAATTAGAACTTGTATTTTGACTAGTTCCTAAATTTAAATTTAATTCAACACCTGTTCTAAAATTAGAAATTGACTGTATTGCTTGTTTGGCAACGTTTCTATTTTTATAAGAAAAATTTGTTGACAATCCGAACAAATTACCCGAGCCAATATCGCCGGTATTCCTACTGCCTTCTAGGTCTACGGTGAAGTTTTGTTTAAGCGCTGGTGTTAAAAAAAAGTACACATCTAGCGTGTCTGATTTTTCACGAGGAATGATTTTTCCATCTACTTGTTGCCATGCACCAACTTGTTGTAAGGTGTTGATGGTTTTTAAATAATCATCTTCATTATAATAGTTGCCCTTAGAAAAAAAAGTATGCTCTTTTAGTGGCGTGTATTTAAATTTCTGTTCTTTAGATCGTAAAAAAACACCTGGATATTTTTCTTCTTTCAATCCGGTTTTGGTTATCAAACTATCTGTAATATCTGTTAAGCTAGTTTCTGGGTAATAATAAATATTGCCAATTGCATATTGTACCAATTTACTAGAATCGTAGGTGGGCCTTTTGTTGATACTAATATTCCAAGTGGGGTTTAGTTGGCGTTTTTTGGCAGATTCAGCAATCAATGCTGCTTGTTTAAAAGGATTAAGTGTTAACTCAATTAAATGTATATCTGTAGTGTCAACCTCTGTAAAAACATCTTCTCTTGTTAATTTGTAATAACCATTATTTCTATAAATGCTAATTAGTCTATCTAATTCTGCACCAATTAATTGCTTGCTATAAGGACTGCCTTTTTTGAGTAAACTGCTTTTTTGGTTTAATAACGTAATAGCTTGTAAACTTGAATCGTTTAGCTGATAATTAATGGAATCAATGGTAATTTTTTTACCCAAGTTAATATTCATGAAGGTATGTACCCGCAATTGGTCTCCAATGGTGTCAATATAAATAGAGTCAAGTAAATTTGCGTAATAATAGCCTTGTGAATTTAAATAGGCATTCATAAAGTTTTTCGAACGACTAACATTAATAGAATCGAAAATACTTGGGTTATTAATTCGATACCAGAATACTACATGTTGTTCTTTTCTGGCTTTCAAACTATCGTCCCAATAATTACTTAGGTCTACGCCAAGTTGTTTTTTTTCTATTTTTAACTCAATTCCAGATAGAATAACTTTATTACTATATACAAAAGGGGTAGCAACCGGATAGTTTTTTACAGTAGTTCTGCGTTCTTCGGAACAAGAAACTACCAACATTGCACAGAATGTTAGTAAGAGCCATAAATTCCAATTAACTTTATCAAGTTTCAAACGCATACAGTATGTTAAGCAAGAATGAACTCAAATATATTCAATCTTTGTGCCAGAAAAAACAAAGAGTACAAGAAGGGCTTTTTATTGCCGAGGGCCCAAAGCTTGCAACAGAGCTTTTAAACAGTAATTATGAGGTTAAAAAAATATACGCAACGGCCAAATGGATAGCCGAAAACCCTACTAGTATTGATACTGCTACTGTTACTGAAATTGAATTAGAAAAAATATCGAGTTTACAAACAGCCAATGAAGTGCTGCTAATTTGTTGTCAAAAAGAAAATAAAAAATTTTCAAATTTAACTGGAAAATTAAGTTTGGTAATTGATGGCATACAAGATCCAGGAAATTTAGGCACCATCATTCGTATTGCAGATTGGTTTGGGATAACCCAAATTATTGCTAGCGAGGATACTGTTGAACTAACTAATCCCAAAGTGATTCAGTCAACCATGGGCAGTTTTATTAGGGTTCAATGCTGGTATACCAATTTGCCCGCATTGCTTCAAACAACAAAACTGCCAATTTATGGCGCTTTGCTTGAGGGGCATTCAGTAATGGGGATGCAGCCTTTAAAAGAAGGTTTATTGGTTATTGGGAACGAATCAAAAGGAATAAGATCTGAAGTATTGCCTTTTATTAAAAACGCAGTAACTATTCCAAGGCTAGGTGGGGCAGAATCGTTGAACGCAGCAGTGGCAACAGGCATTTTACTTTCTCATTTGTGTGCAATGCCCAAATAATTGGTTTATCTAAATTGAATGGCTTTAGTTGGCTGAATTCTTTTAATCAGCCATGTTGGAATTATTAAAGCGAGATAGCATACTAGCAAAGTACCTGCACAAACTGCAAAAATCTGCCACCATATAAGGTATATAGGCGCAGAGGAAACATAGTATGCCGATTCGTCTAATGTAATAATACCAGTATATTGTTGAATTAAGCAACAGCCAACACCCACAACAAAGCCAATACCAATCCCCGCAAGGCTAATAACAGTTGCATGGTATAAAAATATTTTTTGAATTAACCAGTCTGTTGCACCCAATGCTTTTAAAATACCCACCATTCGGGTTCTTTCTAAAATGAGAATTAATAAACAAGTAATTAAATTAATGATGGCAACTATTGACATAACAGTGAAAATGACGTTCCTGTTTACATCTTGAATATTTAGCCAATCAAAAATATTCGGATACACTTCTCTAATAGTTTTACTCATCCATTCTGCAGGAAGTTGTTCTGCTAGTTTAGCAGAAATACTATCCATATGGTGGTAGTCCGTTACAAAAACTTCATAGCCACCTGTTTCATCGGGGGCCCAATTATTCAGGCGTCTGATCAATTGTTGGTCACCTAAAATAAATAATTTGTCGTATTCTTCAATACCGGTTTTGTAGATGCCACAAACCGCCATTTTTCTATAATTTTTACTACCATCTACACTAGAAATAAAATAGATATGTATTGTATCGTTTAGTTGAATTTTTAATTGACTAGCTATTTGTGCAGAAACTAATAAGTCTTTACTATAGCTGCTATCATTGAATTTCAGCCATCTGCCTTCTTTTAAAAAAGGCTTTAGCTGCATGCTATCGTATCCGTTTTCAATACCTTTTAACAACACACCTTCTATCTCTTTGTTTTTTTCTATAATGGCAGATTTAGTAGCAAAAGTTTGAACTTGATATACACCTGTTTGCTTGCGAATTATGGATTCAATTTTTTTACTTTTTAGTATGGGCGTTTCTTCGGCTACCAATGATTTATTGGGTTCAAATTTTTGCACACGAATATGTCCCCAGAAACTAAATACTTTGTTGGCTACAGTTTGTTGAAAACCATTTACAAATGCCAGCGTAATGATCATAGACATCACACTAACTGCCGTAGCAGCAATGGAAAGTCTTATAATAAATCTTGCAAATGACTTTTTGCGGGTAAATGCAATTTTCTTGGCTATGTTAAAAGCTAGGTTCAAATGAATACAATTAATCTTTCCAAAACTACATTGCTGCATTGAATACAGCAAAAGCAATTATTAACCAAGGGTAGGGGCTTTTTTGTTGTAAAAATCAAAGGCAGTTAAATTTTGCAAAACATTGCTCATACTATCTTGTAATGCATTCAAACCAAGCTGCAATGGCTAAATTGGGCTTGTATAATTTTATTGCATTATTTTTATGGGTATGAAAAAAATGGCTGTATTGTTATTATTACTAGGGGCATTTGATTTGTTTGGGCAGCGCTTACCCGATCATGTATATGCTCCCACTATTCAAGGGGTTAAATTGTTTCAACAAAACAACCAATTGAGTCAGCCTATCTTACAATTAAATTCTTCAGACCAACTAGAGCTGCATTTTGATGACTTAGTAAACTATCCTAAAAATTATTTTTACACCTACGAACTTTGTAATGCAGACTGGACTCCTGCAAATATGAATGTGTTTGATTATATAAAGGGATTTAACCAAAATAGAATTAGTACTTATCGGGTAGCATCAATAGCGGCTATTCATTATATACACTACCAAGTAGTATTGCCAGAAAGAAACTGCGAGCCCATTAAATCTGGCAATTATTTATTGAAGGTTTTTTCAGATGGTGATACTGCTAAACTAGCATTTACCAAAAGAATCATGGTAGTAGATAAACAAGTAAGCATTGGTGCACAAATTCAAACACCATTCGATAATCAGGTATATAGAACGCATCAAAAATTACAGTTTTCATTAGGCGTAAAGGCCTTGAATTTGTTCAATCCACAACAATTAAAAGTAGTGGTATTTCAAAACAATCGTTGGGATGATGCAGTGAAAGACAAGCAACCTGTTTTTGTTCGCGGAGACGTTTTAGAATATAATGGTGAACAAGATTTTATTTTTGCAGCAGGCAAAGAATATCGCTGGGCCGATTTGCAAAGTTTTCGATTTGAGTCTGATAGAATTGCGCGAGTAGATCGTAGTAAAGAACCCAATGAAGTTTTTATAAAACCAGACCAACCCAGAAATGCAGTTGCTTATATTAATTTTCAGGATAGAAATGGGTATACAGAAATCAATTCATCGGAGTCGGTGAATCCTTGGTGGCAGAGTGATTATGCTTGGGTGAACTTTAGTTATTTACCCAATAATCGGCAACCTATTTTTGGTAAAACTTTGCATTTGATTGGTGAAATTACAGGTAATCAAATTGGGGATAGTTCATTAATGCATTACGATGCAACGCAAGGAATCTACACAAAAAAATTATTTTTAAAACAAGGCTATTATAGTTACACCTACGCCACTAAGGATATTAAAAATCCTTTAGAACCTGCTGATATTTCTTTCACTGATGGCAACTACTGGGAAACAGAAAATGAATATACTATTCTAGTTTATTACAGGTCATTTAGCGGAAGACACGACGAATTAGTGGGTGCTACCACTATTAATTCTAGGCTTCATCGTTAATTTAATTGCCTTAATTCAATTGATTAGTTAAGAATAAATAGGCATCAATAAAATGGTGTGTAAATATTTTTTCGGGGTTGTCTGGAAATTGCTGATAGTATGTTTGATTGGCTAATAGTACAATGGTAGGGCCTACGCGTACATAGTCGAAACTTTTTAAATAAGTTGGTTTAGCAAATTCGGGCAATGTTTTTTGAATTGATTTTGCTGCAATATTTCCTAAATATTTCTCGTATCTTTTTTTTGTTTTTATAGAAGGATTATTCAATTGATTAAATGCATATTTCATGGTAACTCTTTTTGAAAAAGCTTGCTTTTTTAAAATGGATGATATATTTATAAATGGATTGGTGTTATTAAAATCTGTTAAAGATTCAACTGTTAACGGACATTGTGGTACCCAATCGGCAGTATTAACTACATTGAATCCCCAGCCATCTGCCATTAATTTTTCGTATTCATAGGCATAAAAAAGGTTGCCTGGTTTTGGTGCTGCACTGCAGTAAGTTTTAAATTGAATATCTTTTGGTAGTTGATTTGTTTCTTGTAAATACGCTAAATGACTACTGAGTAAATAGGCTATAGCGCCACCTTGGCTATGCCCCATTATCAAAACGTTTTTAATGCCTTTTTTATAGATAGAATCAATTTTTGGCAACATATCTTGAATAAGAAAACCTGTGCCAATTAGCCAGCCTATATGAATCCCTGCTTTAGGATTATTAGAGAGATGATAGTTAAAGTTGAGAGAATCGGTTAAATGCAATGATCCTATGGCTGGCACCATTGCAGCATAAAAATTTTCTAACCAACTTGTATTGTTTTGTGTAGTTCCTCTAATACTAATGACCGCAACTGAATGAGTTGCATTGGTCCAAAGTTCCCATCGGTTTTCTAGTCCCATGGTTTTTGATTGATAGTTTCTAGTAAAATATTCTGGTGCGGGTGTTTTGAAGCTTTCGGATGGAAGGTCTAATTGACGCGAAGAGATTTTTAACATTTCGGCATACTCCAATTTATTAAATCCAGGCTTTAGTGGCGCAAATTGTGCCTGTATTGCATTAAAGGGAACTAGTATTGCCAGTATCCAAATAAAACGTACAAGAGCAGTCATAAATTAAGTGTATGAATTGTTTTCAAATATACCTTTCAAAATTGCAGCAATTTTTTTGAAAGGTTTTTTATTTTAAAAAAATCTACCATAATTAAGCTTCAAACCTTACTTTTGCCGTGGCAGGTCTTACACGACCAGCTCCTGCTGAAACTCCCCAGGGTAGGAATACAGCAAGGATAGGCGGTTGAGCGGTGCGATGTGAGTAGCCTGCCATTTTTTCTTTCTTTCGCGGATACAGTTTGATAAGTATTCGCGAACAAAATCCATCATTGAATTCGATTACAATCATAAAATTTAACGGATGAAATTTTTTATTGACACGGGAAATTTGGCCCAAATTAAAGAAGCTAGTGAATTAGGAATTTTGGATGGTGTAACTACCAATCCGTCATTAATGGCTAAAGAAGGCATTAAAGGCGAAGCGGCAATTGCATTGCATTACAAGGCTATTTGTGATTTAGTGGATGGCGATATTAGTGCCGAAGTATTGTCTACAGATTTTGCTACAATGGTAGAAGAAGGCAAGAAATTAGCGGCTATTCACCCAAATATTGTGGTGAAAGTACCTATGATTAAAGATGGTATTAAAGCCATTAAATGGTTTACAGATAATGGTATCCGTACCAATTGCACCTTAGTATTCTCTGCAGGTCAGGCAATATTAGCAGCAAAAGCAGGTGCGTCTTATGTTTCTCCATTTATTGGTCGGATTGACGATAGCGGTTGGGATGGTATTGAATTGATTGCGCAAATGCGTCATATATATGATATTCAAGGCTATAAAACAGAAATTTTAGCAGCATCCATTCGTAATGCGTTGCATATTATAAAAGCTGCCGAAGCAGGTGCAGATGTTTGTACTTGTCCATTAGATTCAATTTTAGGATTATTAAAACATCCTTTAACGGACATTGGATTGGCTAAGTTTTTAGAAGACGCTAAAAAAATGTAATAAAATTCTCAGTATAAAAAAGGTTGAAGTATTTATTGCTTCAACCTTTTTTTATGCACCAAACTTAATTAACAGGTTTGGCATGAATTCTTTTAAGGGCTTCTTTTTTACTTAAGGGAGACAATGAATTTGTTGCTACGAATTGTATAACCCATTCTGAATTTGTTTTTGAATATTCTCTCAAAGCCCATCCAATTGCTTTTCTAATAAAAAATTCTTTGGAATCTTTTAAGTGCAAAATATATTTTGAGAGTAATGCTGTATCAGTTTCTTTTTTATAAGATTTTTGAAATAATAAACTACTTCGCTGCAACCAAATATTTTCTGATTGATTCCATTTTTTAGTGACGTGCAAAATTTGATCAGGAAAAATTTTAAAGTAGGGCCCTAGCCATTCGTTAGCAATGGTATCAACGGTTTCCCACCAGCTTTTATTAGTAATACAGTATTCAATTAATGCGATACTTGCAGGGGTCCATAGTTTTTTATTAGCAGCAAAAACATCAATAGCAAAATAAGAAAGTTCTCTATTGGGCATTGCCCAAAGTTCTTTTACGATTTTTTCTATTGCTGCCATATCATTTAGCGGATGTGTTTTGATATGTGCTTTTACAATGCTATCTCGCAAAGGTGTTTTAATGCCAAAAAAAATAAATTGGTGCAGCATATACGCTTTCATGCCTGCTGCGTTTTCTTTGTTTGCCTGTTTGGAAAACTGATCATAAACAGGCTTAATATACGGGTGCATGATAGTTGTTTTTATTACAAATCAATCACTGCTTTTTGTTGATTGCTTTTGAATGCGGCTTCTATTATTTGTAAAATATTAATACCATCTTGTGCTGTTACTGGCATGGCAGTATGGTTGTTAATGGCATTAGCCACTCCACTATAATAATCGGCATAATTGCCTTGCATAGTAGGTACTTTTCCCCTAATAATTTGTCCGTTCATTTCGGTATGCAATAGGCCTTGTTCTTCTATAGGTTCGGTACCCCATTCTTTGTTTCCAGGTTTTTTATTGGCAACTAATTCAATCTCTTGAATATCGCCCCTGCTTTTTAAAAAACTGCCTTTATTGCCATGAATAACATACGATGGAACAGCTTCTCTAACTTGGTAACCAGATTTTAATCGAACCCGAATGGTTTTATAATAGAGTAGTATTTCAAAATAATCATCCACCAATGAACCTGGTCGGGTAATTCTAATATCTGCAAAAACCGAATCAGGCATACCAAACAAACAAAGCGCTTGGTCTATTAAATGTGGCCCTAAATCATAAACTGTTCCTGCTCCTGGTCCAGGAGTTTCTTTGTGTAATTTTGGGCTTAATTCTTCTTTAAATCGATCGAAATGAATTTCTGCTTCTACGATATTTCCTAGCCAATTTTCTTTAATCAAACGCTTCACTGTTTTGAAGTCGCTATCCCAACGGCGATTTTGAAATACCGATAATTGCAAGTTCTTGTCAATGGCAATCTGGTGCAATTCAATTGCTTCTGCAGTAGTGCTTGTAAAGCATTTTTCTACCACCGCGTGTTTACCTGCAAGCAATACTTTTTTAGTGTATTCATAATGCGTATAGGTGGGTGTATTTACAATGACTAAGTCAATAGTTGCATCATTTAATACATCTTCTAATGATCGATAAATTATTGCGTTAGGATAAAATTCAAGCGAATTATTGGTGGTTCTTTCCCAAAAACCAACTAATTCAAAAGCCGGATCTAGTGCAATAAATGGGGCATGAAAAACCCTCCCAGACATTCCAAAAGACAATATAGCGGTGCGAATAGCTTGCATGAAATTTCAATATTTTAAAAACGTATTTTATTAATCTACTACCAATGTTTGAATAGAATGCGGCAAACTAATTACAGGAACTGCTTTACTTCCAATACTCATATGATAAGGAATGGTGTCATTACTCTGGTTCATTACTACCACAATAATGCTTCCATCGGTATTTTGAAAAGCTGTTGTAAGTAATTGACCTCGGCTAGTTGAACTAATAATTCTTTTTGCACCAGGGCGAATGAATTTAGAGAAATGCCCTATATAATAAAAAGAGTTTAAATAAGTAATTTCGCCCGATTTAGTATTGGCATGCACCGGCGCAAAACAAAAATTACCAACATGATTAGGTCCTCCATTTTCATCGAGTAAAATATTCCAGTCGGTCCATCCCACAGTGCCATTGTTAAAATCATTAATCATTGATCTGCCATAGGCTTCTCCAAACCTCCAATCGCTTGTACTAGTTGGATCAAATTTTTCTGCACATCCCTCAGTAAAAATTAAATGGGTATTTGGAAACGACTCATTAACCCTTCGCACATTGTCAAATAGTTTGCCACCACCCGTCCAGTCTTCGTACCAATGGTATCCAATACCCCAAACGTATTTAGCGGCTGCAGGGTCGCTTAAAATGGTGCTAGCGCGATGGTATAGTAAGTCTCTATTATGGTCCCAGGCAATTAATTTTTTATTGGCCATTCCAGATTTAAATAAGGTAGGCCCCAAAAAGTTTTTTATAAAATCTCGTTCTTCTTCGGCAGTATAATTGCAAGATTCCCATTTTTGAACTGCCATTGGTTCGTTTTGCACACTCAAACCCCAAACAGGTATTCCTTCTTGTTCGTATGCTTTAATAAATTTAATATAATAGTTAGCCCAACTTTGATAATAGGCGGGTAATAATTTTCCGCCATGAAGCATTTCTTTATTTGATTTCATCCATCCTGGCGGACTCCAAGGGCTCACATATAAAGCCAATTTTCCACCTGCAGCAGCGATTGCTTGTTTGATAAATGGAATACGATAAGTTTGGTCGTGTGCAATGCTAAATGATTTTAATTCAATATCATTCTCTTTTGTATAAGTATAACTGTCACTAGAAAAATCGCAACTATGAATATTGGTGCGAGCAAGTGAATAGCCAATACCTTTTTTTGCATCGAAATATTTTTCAATAATTTCTTGTTGTTTTGCTTTAGACATTTTTGCAAATGTTTCTGCAGAAGCATCGGTTAATGCGCCGCCAATTCCTACAAAAGTTTGAAACTTTTTGCTAGGATCCACAAAGATGGCGGGTTCTGTTTCAAACGGTTGAGGGTAAGCGCTGAAACTCAATGTAGCAGATGCTGTTAGGCGATAATTGCTGTTATTAGCAGTGGTATATACAGTTACTTTTTGGGCTTTTTTGTTGCCAGGGTCAGTTGCTGTATTAACTGCTACAGAACTGTTAGTTGGTGCTGCAAATAAAGTAGCTAAAATGGCACTAATAAAAAACTGATACATATACAAGCTTTTGAATATTAATAAGTATTTGTCATGTCTTCATCAACACAAATAATAAAATCTGCTTTGCCTTTATTTTCTGCTAATAATTTTGAAATATCTTTTTGAGAAACCGTTGTAATGGTTACTTGTTTTAATTCGGGTCTTTGCTGAGTAATGTACCAACCAATGCCTTCATGGTTATCGGAATGATAAGAGCCATTGTAATGAATAAACAAACTGCCAGCTGTATAATATTTTAAAATAAAATGCGCCATGGTTGCGTCTTTAATGGCTTGTGCTTTTGGTAGATTGTCTCCGCCATGTCCACCCATCATTGCCACCATATTTTTGTATCCTGGTAATGATGCGTCGTATGCAATAGGTAATGGTGCTAACCATGCTTTTTCTTTATTGCTAATGGTATCTAAAATGGCAAATCCACCTTTTGAAACCATAGAGGCATAACGCCTAGGAACATTTGATGCAGCAAATGCAATTTTGTTTTCTTTTGCAAAATTTACCAATGGTGCATAATCGGTAGGGTAGTTCTTCCATAAACGTGCCAATGAATCAAGTGCTTTTGCTTTGATTTCGCCGCGTAGATATTGGTCTAAAACCGCTTGGTTGTCTTGCTCAAACATTTCTGCACCTAATACTAAATTTCTTTTTTCTTTACAGTCTTTGGTTACTTCTAATTGTAGCCAGTGTGCAATAGCATTGTTATGAAATTCACCAAAAAGTACAATGTCTTTCTCGGTTAATACTTGTAGCATTTTACCATAAGATATTTTTTTGCCTTTTGCATTATAGAGTTGGTAAGCCAGTTTCTGTTGGCAATAGCTAGTTCCTATTAAATACAAGCTTAAAACGAGTAACAATAATTTCTTCATGGTGTGTTGTTTGAAAAGGAAAATTAACTAAAATCTAGCAGATTCTCTACTTACTAGTTATTCATAAAAAAATCCCCCAATTGGAGGATTTTTTTATTTAGTTTTTTTGAAAATTAGGCGCTAGCAACTTGCTTGCGAATAATATTCAATGCCGCGCCTTCTTTAAACCACTCAATTTGTTGTTGGTTATAAGTATGGTTGGCTATAATTTTGTCTTGGCTACCATCTGCATGGGTAAACACCAATGTTAATGGGGTTCCTGGCTCAAAGCTGGTTAATCCAAGAATATCAATGGTATCGTCTTCCTGAATTTTTTCGTAGTCTGTTTTGTCGTTAAAAGTTAACGCTAACATACCTTGTTTTTTCAGGTTGGTTTCATGAATACGTGCAAATGATTTGGTTAATACCACACGCACGCCCAAATGACGTGGTTCCATTGCAGCATGCTCACGGCTACTTCCTTCGCCATAATTTTCATCGCCTACTACAATAGTTCCTATTCCTGCTGCTTTGTAAGCACGTTGTGTTGCAGGAACTGGGCCGTATTCACCGGTTAATTGGTTCTTGATATTATCGGTTTTATCATTAAAGAAATTCACCGCACCAATCAACATATTATTACTGATATTATCTAAGTGTCCACGGAATTTTAACCAAGGTCCTGCCATTGAAATATGGTCGGTGGTACATTTTCCTTTTGCTTTAATTAGTAATCGTAAAGATTTTAAATCATTACCATCCCAAGCTGCAAAAGGATCCAATAATTGCAAGCGTTTGCTTACAGGGTCTACTGCAACAGTTATGCCTGATCCATCAGCTGCGGGTGCTTGGTATCCAGCATCTTCAACAGCAAAACCACGTACTGGTAATTCTTGACCACTAGGCTCGTCTAATTTTACTTGCTCGCCTTTGTTGTTGGTAATGGTATCAGTTAGTGGATTGAAAGTTAAATCGCCTGCAATGGCTAGTGCAGTAACCAATTCAGGAGATGCCACAAATGCAAAAGTATTAGGATTTCCGTCGGCACGTTTTGCAAAGTTTCTATTAAAACTATGAACGATAGCATTCTTTTCTTTTTTCTCGGCACCAACACGATCCCACATACCAATACAAGGTCCGCAAGCATTTGCAAATACTGTTGCGCCAATGTTTTCAAAAACGTCTAGGAATCCATCTCTAGCAATAGTATAACGCACTTGCTCAGAACCTGGTGTGATTTTAAATTCAGCCGCTAGTGTTAAACCTTTTTCAGTTACTTGCTTAGCCAAACTAACTGCTCTACTAATATCTTCATAAGAGGAGTTAGTACAACTACCAATTAAACCTACTTCAATTTTAGTAGGCCAACCATTGGCGGCAGCTACTTCTTTCATTTTAGAAATTGGTGTAGCCAAATCTGGTGTGAAAGGTCCGTTCAAATGAGGTTCTAATGTGCTTAGGTCTAATTCAATTACTTCATCAAAATATTTTGAAGGATTTGCATACACATCGGCATCGGCAGTTAAATAATCTTTTACTGCATCAGCAGCAGCAGCAATATCTGCGCGGCCTGTAGCTGATAAGTATCGACTCATACTTTCATCGTATCCAAAAGTAGAAGTGGTTGCACCAATTTCAGCACCCATATTACAAATGGTGCCCTTACCTGTACAACTCATACTAGTAGCGCCTTCACCAAAATATTCAACAATAGCACCAGTTCCACCTTTTACAGTAAGAATACCAGCCACTTTTAAAATCACGTCTTTAGGAGCCGTCCAGCCACTTAATTTGCCAGTTAATTTAATACCAATTAATTTAGGCCATTTTAACTCCCAAGGAAGTCCTGCCATTACATCACAAGCATCTGCTCCACCAACACCAATTGCAATCATACCAAGTCCTCCAGCATTTACTGTATGAGAATCGGTACCAATCATCATTCCACCAGGGAATGCATAATTTTCTAACACTACTTGGTGAATAATTCCAGCGCCTGGTTTCCAAAAACCAATACCGTATTTATTAGAAACAGAAGCCAAGAAATCATATACTTCTTTGCTTTCTGCATTCGCTACTTGTAAATCTTGTTTTGCTTCATTTTTGGCAGTAATTAAGTGGTCGCAATGCACCGTTGATGGCACCGCTACTTTTTTACGTCCTGCTTGCATAAACTGCAACAAAGCCATTTGAGCAGTGGCATCTTGCATTGCTACACGGTCTGGAGCGAAATCTACATAATGCTTACCACGTTCAAAGCTACTCAAGGATTGATCAGCGTGCAAATGGGCAAAAAGGATTTTTTCGGATAAAGTAAGGGGTCTGCCCAATGCGGTACGTGCTGCGTCTACTTTAGCAGGCATATTTGCGTACAATTGCTTGATCATTTCGATATCAAAAGCCATAGGTTGAAAAATTTATGATTTGAGATTAAGGTACGATTGATTGATTTTGCAAATTTACGCCAAAACAGGCTTGAGTAATGAACTGTTTTAAACTTTTATTCAATTCAAATGTCTATTTTTATGAAACAAAGGGTTTAGCCCGTTATAATTTATAGAATCATGCAAAAAATTCGCGAAAATATTGAGATGCACGCTTTTGGAGTTTGTTCGGCTATTGGCGAAAAATTTGGCATTGCCAGTTCTAAAATTAGAATGTGGTTCATTTATATTTCATTTCTAACTCTAGGATCTCCTATTTTAGTGTACATGATTCTTGCATTTTGGATCAATATCAAGAATTATATCATGGCAGGAAGGCGTAATCCATTAAAAAATTGGTAAGAAAGAGGGTTTTAAACAACCGCTTTTCTGAGTTTCACCAATTGCTCTAACAAGGGCTCTAATAAATTTAATTGTAACATATTTGCTCCATCGCTTTTGGCAATTGCTGGATTGGGATGTGTTTCTATAAACAATCCGTCGGCACCCGTTGCAATGGCTGCTTTGGCAATGGTTCCAATCAATTGAGGGTTGCCACCAGTAATACCAGAACTTTGATTTGGTTGTTGTAGGGCATGGGTACAATCCATAATAACAGGTGTTTGGTGCTCCTGCATCCATGGAATATTTCTGTAATCTACCACAAGGTCTGTATAGCCAAAACTATTGCCACGTTCAGTGAGCATAATTTGTTCGTTTCCTGCTTTTTTAATTTTGTCAACTGCAAATTTCATAGAAGGACCACTTAAAAACTGTCCTTTTTTTACGTTAACAATTTTACCTGTTTCAGCAGCTGCAACAAGTAAATCGGTTTGTCTACACAAGAAAGCGGGAATTTGTAAAATATCAATGAAAGGCGCAGCCATAGCCGCTTCTTCGTGTGCATGAATATCAGAAGTAGTAGGCAAATGATATAAATCACCCACTTTTTTTATGAGTGCTAAACCAGTATCGTCTCCAATGCCTGTGAATGAATTGGCACTCGTTCTATTTGCTTTTCTGTAAGAGGCTTTAAAAACATAAGGAATGTTTAGTCTTTTACAAATGCTAGAAACTTTGTCTGCAATTTCTAATACAATTTCTTCCGATTCTACCACACATGGCCCTGCAATTAAAAAAAAATTATTGGGGTCGTAAGATTGGTTTTTGAAGAGTTTGGCTAGAAAATCTGGTATCATCCATTTAAGGTATTGGTGAATTCATAAAATTAAACTGCTGCAAAATTAAGTGAATTCTTACACTTACTATTTGTAATCCTTAAAAGATAACTACTGTTAGTTTCAATAGAATATCTATTTTTGAACACTTCAAAATTCATTTACATGGCAAAAGATAAAATCTTAGTAATTGGGGCTTCCGGACAAATTGGGGTAGAACTTACGCTAGCACTACGAAAAATATATGGTGCTGCTAATGTTGTAGCATCTGATTTGCGCGAAGAGAACGACCTTTTAAAAGGAACTGGCCCCTATGTGAGTATGGATGTAATGAATAAAGAAATGTTGCATGTTCAGGTGATTCGTCAAAACATCACACAGATTTATTTGTTAGCGGCAATTTTATCTGCTACCGGCGAAAAAAATCCAGGCCTTGCTTGGCATTTAAATATGCAAGGACTGTTAAATGTGTTGGATATTGCACGCGAAGAAAAATTACACAAAGTGTATTGGCCAAGTAGTATTGCTGTTTTTGGTCCAACCTCTCCAAGACAATTTTGTCCGCAACAAACAGTTATTGAGCCCATCACTGTTTATGGTATTAGTAAGTATGCTGGTGAGTTTTGGTGTAATTATTACCACCAACGTTTTGGGGTTGATGTAAGAAGTATTCGTTATCCTGGATTGATCAGTTATAAATCGGCACCAGGCGGCGGAACAACAGATTATGCAGTTGAAATTTATCACGAAGCACTGGCAGAAAAAAAGTATACCTGTTTTTTAAAAGAAGATACTTATTTGCCCATGATGTATATGCCCGATGCTATTCGAGCTACTATGGAACTAATGCATGCACCTGCTAATAACATTAAGGTGAGAACTTCTTATAATATTTCTGGAATGAGTTTTTCTCCAACAGAAATTGCAGCATCTATTCAAAAACATATACCAGATTTTCAATTGAGTTGTGTGCCCGATTATAGACAAGCCATTGCAGATAGTTGGCCGCAAAGCATTGATGATAGTGTTGCTAGTGCTGATTGGAATTGGAAGCCAGCTTTTGATTTAGATAAAATGACTGCAGATATGTTACAGAATCTGTCAAAAAAATAATGCAACTATTTTCCAGTTAAATCTGCTACAGATTTGTTTTCTAAAACATGTAGCATATTGTCTCTTACTGCAATCATTACCCTGTTTAGGCCGCAATGTTTTTCATCGCAGTCTTTGCATTTTTCGTAGAAATTTAAACTAACGCAAGGTAATAGTGCAATAGGTCCTTCTATCAATCGCATGACGGAAGAAAGTGGTATTTTGTTAGGTGCTAATTTTAAAAAGTAGCCACCACCTTTTCCTTTTTTGCTTTCAAGCATTCCTGCTTTTCGTAGTTCTAGCAAAATATTTTCAAGAAATTTTAATGGGATTTTTTTCTTTTTAGAAATCTCTGCAATCAGCACAGGAACGCCATTTTCTTGTTCTGCCAAATAGGTTAAAGCTTTAAATGCGTATTGCGTTTTTTTTGATAACATAGCAGATGGCCAAGAAGCCGTTAATTTTTGTAATATTATAAAGAATTTTACTTCCTTTACACAAACTAAAAATATGCACAAATATTCAAAATTCCTTATTCCTTTTGCGCTAATTCTAGTGGCAAACTTAAATAGTTCGGCTCAGTTTAAATTACCACACGCCCAAATCTTTGCAGATATCAATTATGCAACGCCATCTAGTAGTGCTTTTAAGGATGCCAATAATGGTGGAATTGGTGCAGAAGCTGGTGCTGGGGTAGGCTTGGGCTCAACCATGCTTTTAGCAACCGCTGGTTACCAAACATTTGGTAGTACTATATTAAACCCAAATGGAAATTTGCATGTAACGTCTTTGAAAGGTGGACTCAGGCATTATTTTTTACTCGGTAGAATTTTTGTAATGGGGAATATAGGTACTGCTATTCAGAGTTATTCAAAATCAGCCATCTCTGGCAATAATTTATTAACTGAATTTGGTGCTGGATTTCGCTTATTTGGATTAGAAATTCAAGCCACACAAAGTAATTGGAAACAACCTATTGATGTTGCTGCATCTAATGCCTACAATATTAAGTTTGGCTATTCCTTTAAACTGTAAATTATAATCCTAGTACTTCTTTCATACTAAAGATGCCTTGCTTGCCATGAATGAATTCTGCGGCTAGCAAGGCACCACCCGCAAATCCTACCCGATTGTGTGCGGTGTGTATGATTTCAATATCATCTACTGCTGAAGTGTATTTAATAGTATGTGTTCCTGGTGCTGGATCAATTCTTTTTGAAATAATACTCAGGTCTTCTGGATGATTACTCGCTTCATTAACCCATTGTTTTTTCTGTTGTATTGCAGCAAGTACTTGTTCTGCTAAAGTAATAGCTGTTCCGCTTGGCGCATCTTTTTTTTGTGTGTGGTGAATTTCTTCCATCACAACATTATATTCTTTGTGTGTACTCATTAATTGGGCCACATATTTATTGATTTCAAAAAACAAATTCACTCCAATACTATAGTTGCTAGCATATAATAATGCACCCTTTTTTTCTTGACAATAATTGGTTGCAGTTTCAAATTTATCTAGCCAACCTGTAGAGCCACAAACCACAGGTATACCTAATTCTAGGCATTTCATAACATTTTCAAAAGCACTATGGGGGCCGGTGAATTCAATAGCAACATCTGCTTTAGAAATATTTTCTTGATTAAAATCTGCTGCATTGTCTATATCAATTTTCAATACAATTTGGTGTCCTTTTTCTAGGGCAATTGTTTCAATAGCTTTGCCCATTTTTCCGTATCCAATCAGTGCAATATTCATGTGTTTGTTTTTTTCAAAAGCAATTTAAAAGATGATTTTAATTTGCTTTAGTTAATTATTTATAAGCGCAAAATATTAAGGAAGCGTATATAATTTATGTTCATTCTTTTTCCTATTAACCGTTAGTGCAAATCCTGTGCTTCTAGTGCTAGGATTGAACTGTGGTTTTACATTCATGGTTAAATCATTGCTTACGTCAAAGTCTTTTAAATGGCCAAAAACAGTTGCGTCTATTACATTTAAACCCCATGCTGCAATAAACCATAAAATAGAATAGTCTCTATCGCGTCTAAAAGAATTTCTATAACTCTGTAAAGAATTACTGCTTAGTGGTTTTAATAGTGGGTCCATTAAATTAAAATCAGTACTATCTTTATTTACCTCTGCTTTGTATTTTGCTTCGTAAGCAAATTTTGTTTTCTTATACCAATTATTATTGTAAAAGTATAAACTAACCGGAATAGCTATTA
>Ga0194047_10000241_pt1 | contig 37279 bp, 32 predicted proteins | sample JunL225m_MetaG_2_FD_160070 | JGI IMG/M metagenome (GOLD analysis project Ga0194047, IMG submission 160070) | Anoxic zone freshwater microbial communities from boreal shield lake in IISD Experimental Lakes Area, Ontario, Canada - Jun2016-L221-5m | ecosystem: Environmental > Aquatic > Freshwater... | reverse complement strand
TTATTGAATACTTTTAAATTACAAATATAATTTTAAGTGATTATTCTTTTTTGTCAATCACAGAAAATAGCAGATAATAACTGTTAATAAACACAATGATAACATTGGTAAAGATAATTGGAAAAGAGAAATTAAGTAAGACTCCATACCAAACAAATAAACAACAGCCTACAGTATTAATGATTCTTAATTTTTTAATATCCTTCATCAAAAAAGAAATGAGAACACCTAACGATGCCGCATATCCAATGTTTTCAATAAATGTAAATCCCATGTAGTGGTTTGGTTATACTTAATTTTTTCTGTACTTTTCGGTTAATTCGAATACATGTGAGAGTATTCGTTGTTCTGTTTCATCAAAAGCACAATGCCTTCGCTCGAAAACTCGCGAGGCTACTTCAAATGCATCTTTCAATTTATAAGTTGTAAAGCCTGCTGCTCCTCCCCATGAAAATGAAGGAACAAAGTTTCGTGGAAAACCACTTCCGAAGATATTTACATTCACTCCAACCACCGTTCCTGTATTGAACATGGTATTGATACCACATTTACTATGATCGCCCATGATGAGTCCACAAAAAGTTAACCCCGTAGAAACAAATCGTTCTTTTTCATAATTCCAAAGTTTCACTTCGGCATAATTGTTTTTAAGATTCGAATTATTACTATCAGCACCAATGTTGCACCATTCACCTAAAACGGAATTACCCAAAAACCCATCATGTCCTTTGTTTGAATATCCAAAGATGACCGAGTTATTTACTTCTCCCCCTACTCTGCTATGAGGACCAACAGTGGTTGGTCCATATATTTTAGCTCCTAACTTTAGCATTGAATGATTGCATAAAGCAAACGGTCCACGTACGATTGATCCTTCCATGATTTCTGAATCTTTTCCGATGTAAATAGGTCCTGTGCTTGCATTCAAAATAGCACATTCTACTTTGGCGCCTTCTTCCACAAAAATATTCTCAGTACCTATCACCTGATTGGTTGCACTTAAAGCAAGCGACTTCCTTCCTGCTGTTATCAAGTTAAAGTCATCTTCTATGGCTTCACCATTTTTCGAAAATAATTCCCAAATATTCTCCAAACACATCGGTTTCGAATGGGTTTCGTATTTAACAAATTCTTCCACCGATGTATGATCAAATGTCTTTTTATCACCTGCGTTAGCAGCCACCACGGTATTGTTGAAAAACAATGCTTCCATAGGTTTAAGCGTTTTTAATTCGTCAATCAATTTCTCATTTGGACAAAAAGAACCATTTAGCCAAACATTATCCGTATCAATAGCAAACTCTGTAGGGTATTTTTCGCCTAAATACTCTTCTGTTTTAGTAGATGTTTTTGTATGTAGCATCTTCTCCCATTTTTCGCGAATGGTTAATATCCCAATACGCATATCGGCCAAAGGTCTGGTGAATGTTAATGGCAAAAAATTACTGCGAGTATTGCCATCAAATAAAATATAATTCATCTTCTATAATTTTATGTTTCTAATGTCTCTTTTAATTCAAATTAGCTTCTACTCTATTCAACATGGTGATGTAAATATCAATCTGACGAAGGAAATACTTCACCGTTTTGGTATTATCGGCATCAATCATCATGTCGTAGCGTTCAGTTTCGTTCTCGCTGTATTTACCCACCTTGAATTGTGCTTTGGATAATGCAGATATGTATTTCAATGGAAAATGATCGTGAACATTTAAATCAATTAACAAATCAAAATCCTCATCAATAAAGTTCTTAATCACGGTTGACGATGGTTTACCCAACCAATTGATGTCTTTGGTTGAAAAGAAATCGTATTCAAGTTTCGAATACGTCATCGGTGGTAAGTTCTTTGTATTAAAAAAGCCGATTACCTTCACTCGTTTCCGGTGTTCGCGAAGGTACAATACATACCTTTTCACTATCTCGTAATCCTCAGCACTTGTTGCGTCAAATAAAATCCCAACCGTTTTTATTTCATCAAACTTAAACTTCCCTGGTTTAGGATGTCGTTTGTTCGATTGCAACTCTTGCTTCAGGGCGCGACTAGCCACAAAGTTCATTATGTTTTTAAATACACTCATTCAATCATCTTTATAAAATCATCTTCCGACAAAATCGGTATTCCTAACTTTTCAGCTTTCTTAAGTTTCTCGGGTCCCATGTTTTCGCCTGCCAAAACGAAAGATGTTTTTCCGGAAATAGAACCTATATTTTTGCCTCCATTTTGTTCAATTGTTTTCTTCAAATCATCTCTCGAAAATTTTGAAAACACCCCCGAAACAACGAATGAAAGGTCTTTTAACTTCTCACTTGTTTTCACCAATTGTTCTGACGAAAGCTCGAACTGTAATCCTTTTTGTTTTAGCTTTTCAATTATTTCAATCGATTTTTCATCGCCAAAATACGCAATAATTGTTTGCGCTGTTTTTTCTCCTATATCTCCTACCTCTAACAATTGTTCCAAGCTAGCATTTTTCAATGCATCAATGTTCTTGAAATAGTAGGCTAACTTCTTTGCTGTAGTTTCTCCAATATGACGTATACCTATAGCAAACAATACCCTTTCGAAAGGTACTGCCTTAGAAGCTTCTATTCCTGCCAATAAATTAGATACACTCTTTTCGGCTAAGCGCTCGAGTTTCAACAAATCTTCCTTTTTTAAATCATAAAGGTCGGCAATGGTTCGTATCAAACCTGCTTCATACAGTTGTGCAATGGTTTCCTCGCCTAAGCTATCTATGTCCATTGCCTTTCGCATCACAAAATGCTCCATCTTTCCCTTTACTTGAGGAGGACAACCCAATTCGTTTGGGCAATAATGATTGGCTTCTCCAGCATTTCTTGTCAACAATGTTCCGCATTCGGGGCAATGCGTAATGTATTGTGTAGCTTCCGATTTGGTTTCGAATAAATCAATACCAGTTTCGCGTTTGCTTAAATCTACTCCAATGATTTTAGGAATGATTTCACCTCCTTTTTCCACAAAAACGGTGTCGCCAATGCGTACATCTAGTTTTTCAATAATGTCGGCATTGTGCAACGAAGCACGTTTCACAGTGGTGCCAGCCAATTGAACTGGTTTGAGATTAGCCACCGGAGTGATTGAACCTGTTCGCCCTACTTGGTATGCTATGCTTTCGAGAAGTGTAGCCACTCGTGCGGCTTTAAATTTATACGCTATTGCCCAACGTGGCGATTTTGCGGTGAATCCTAATTGTTTCTGATGGTCGTAAGCATTAATTTTTAATACCACACCATCGGTTTCCACATTCAAATCGTGTCGTTTGGTGTCCCATTTCTCTAAATATCGAACAACACCTTGCATGGACGATACCTTTTCCATATCGCTCGACACTCTAAATCCCCAGCTTTTGGCTGCTTGCAAGCTTTCGTAATGCGATGAAAAAGGTAAATCTTCGCCAAGCAACGCATAGAGGTAACAATCGAGTTTTCTTTCGGCAACCGCTTTCGAATCTTGCTGTTTCAGTGTGCCCGAGGTTGCATTTCGTGGATTCTTCAGTTGTTTTTCGAATATCTCTTCCTCGTTATATCCTTCTTCTATCAGCTGTTTGCGCATCTCTTCGTTTATTCTCAAAAACTCAGTTTTGGGCATCACAATCTCTCCTCGTATTTCAAACTCTTTAGGGTATCCTGTGCCCCGCAAGCGGAGTGGAATGCTCTTTATGGTTTTTACATTTGATGTGACATCATCTCCTTTCTCACCATCTCCACGTGTTACCGCCTGTGTTAATGTTCCATCTAAATAGGTCAATGAGATCGAAACTCCATCGTATTTCAGTTCGCACACATATTCATACTCATTGAGGCCGGCTTTGCGAATGCGCTCATCAAAGGCATTCAAATCTTCTTCGTTATAAGTATTCCCAAGCGATAACATGGGATATTTATGTTTCACCGTTTTGAAATCTTTGATGATTTGCCCTCCTACACGTTGCGAAGGAGAATTGGGTGATAGGTATTCGGGATATTGTGTTTCGAGCGCAATCAGTTCTTCGAGCAATTTATCGAATTCGAAATCGCTGATAGTAGGCGATGAAAGCACATAATACTTATAGTTATGCTCTTCTAGTTGGTTCGAAAGTTCTTGTATTTTATTTTTTATCAATTCGCTCATCAATCTATCTACTTTTGTTCGCCTGAGCTATTGTCTTTAAATTCTTCGTTCAAAATAAAATAAAAAGGGAAGGTCATTTGTACCCTTACTAATTTACTGTCATACTTTCCAGGATACCAATTGATCATTTTGAGCAATCGCAATGCTTCTTGGTCGCAACCGCCACCAACCGATTTCTGTATACCTATATTGGTCATCAATCCGCTTGGCTCCACCACAAACCGAAGCACCACGGTGCCTTGTATATTCGTCAATTGTGCTTGTCGTGGGTACTCTAAGTTCTCTTTAATAAAATCTTGCAAAGCAAAATTCCCTTTCGGATACATGGGGAATTGCTCTGGATTGGTGTACACCTTGCTGGTGCTGTCTACCTTCATTTTAGGTAGGTATTTGAATTTGGTAAATCCTCTTGTCTTACAAATTTTCGAATATTTATCGGGATTAAAATCGAAGGTTACCGACCAAATGGAATTGACATATTTACCACTCTTCATACCCGGAATCCATTGATACAACATCAGCAAACGCAGAGCTTCTGCATCAATGTCTTTCGATAATGAATTATCAATATTGATGTCTTGAATGGTAGAGTCTTTTTTCAATAAAAAACTAATGACTTCTTTCCCTCCTATTTTTTTGTTGAATGAAGGAATTGGATAAACCATCTCTTGCTCAAACACCCGTTTAAATTCTTCTTTACCACCAATATTAGTTGGCAATACATCCACCGTGCTTACTTCCTGAGCCCTACCACCAAAGGCACAACCCAGAGCAAACACTAAAATCAACTGAAATTTTTTCATTGTATTATTCATTAATCTCACCTCGCAAGATACGATTTTTATTATTCAAATCTTTTTTGATGATTACATTTTTAAATCCTTTTTCTTCCATCATGCTTTTTGTTTCCAATCCATAATTGTGATTTAATTCGAAATAAATCTTTCCTCCTTTATTCAAATTTCGCAAGGCCAAATCGGCAATGGCTTTGTAATAAAGCAAAGGGTCGTTGTCAGGGACAAACAATGCCAAATGGGGTTCGTAATCGAGCACATTGGCTAGCATTTCATTTTTTTCGGACATACATACATAGGGAGGATTGCTTACCATCACATCATATCTACTAGACCATAAAGGAGGATGAGGGTTTAAGATATCGTCATGCCAAAAGTGTATCTCCGCTCCATTCCTCTCTGCATTTTCGCGGGCTAAGTTCAATGCTAAGTCCGACACATCCATGGCCGAAACATCTAGGCTTGGCATGTTTTTTTTGAGGACAATGGGTATGCAGCCGCTGCCCGTGCCGAGGTCGAGAAGACGCATGGAAGCCGAAGATTTACTTTGTTGGAGGTCGTGAAGAATCCAATCGACTAACTCTTCGGTTTCGGGACGAGGGATTAATACAGCAGCGTTCACCTTTAGTTTTATTCCATAAAAATAAGTGTTGCCGAGGATGTATTGTATGGGTTTGAACTTTTTTAAATCTTTTACCGCAAAATTAAACTTTAGCAAATCCGATTCCGACACGGTGTCGTTGAGCCTGATGCTTAGTTCAGCTCTTTTGATGTTCACAAAATCTTCGAAACAATAAGCCATCATCGTTTCGAGCTCGCCTTCATCGTACATTCCATTTAGCTCTTCACGAAAATACCGCATGATATCTCCTATTTTATTAGATGCTATCCTCATTCGGCCTCAAAAGTAAGAATTGTTTTTAGTTGATTTAGGTTTTTTACCGCAAAGGCAGAAAGATGCGAAGAGGAAATTCTATCCCGAAGCTTCGGGACTAATTCGTAATGAAGATTTCACCGCAAAGACAGAAAGGCACAAAGGCTTAGTAATCAAACTCTAAAAAATGTCCTTATTTCAACAAAATGTCCCTGTTAAAGTCGGAAACTTGGAAAATAAACCGTTATCCGAAATTGGCAATGTCGAATGGATTTTCCTCCCACGGGTTTCCGGACATGGCTTAGACTCCAGTCTTTTCCTCCCACGGATTTCCGTACATGGCTAATCCTTCAGTCTTATATACCAACACGTTTCCGGACATGGCTTAGACTACAGTCTTTTCCTCCCACGGATTTCCGGACATGGCTTAGACTGCAGTCTTTTCCTCCCACGGATTTCCGGACATGGCTTAGACTACAGTCTTTTCCTCCCAAGGGTTTCCGTACATCACTTATCCTCCTGTCTTAACGAGGTCCGGATTTTCGCAGGTGGCTGATCCTGTAGTCTGACCAAATTTCGATTTTTCGCCAAAATTTCAAATTTGAGGTACACCATTAATCAATCATCATTAACCAACGACAAATCAAAAACAAGCTGAGTTTGAATAATTGCCTACTGCTCAATTGTGAAATTGCCCTTTCTGCCTTCTTGTTCATTTCCAACATCGGGAATTCCTACCAAAATTTCCGTTTCGTCTACTTACTGATAAATATCATCTATTTTTCTCAAAACACTACTCAGAGAATATCTACTTTTGAGCCGTAGTAATATATTTATAGTAAAACTAACAAAAAATAACACAATGAAAAAAATCTTTACAAATGCTTTTGCTTTAATTTTAACAACCGGATTGTTCGCACAAACCGCAGGAACATTAACCTTCAACTTCACCGAAGTGACACAATCTACAAATAACACTTACAATGGTAATGCACAACACGTTCTTGCTGTTTGGATTCAAACAGGCACAGGAACATTTGTGAAAACAAAATTGCGCAGAGTTGGAAACGGAACCAAAGACCATTTACCAACTTGGGCTGTAAATGCTGGCGGAACTGCATCGAATGCTACTTCAGCATCATGCAATGTGGTTGGCGCTACTACAGGTGCTACGTTAAGCAGCTGGACTACTCAAAACATCACTTGGGATGGAACTAATGCAGCTGGAACATTAGTTGCTGACGGAGCTTACCGTGTGGCAGTACAATCTGCTTGGGACCATGGTACTACTACCGCTGCTACACAAACAACTTATTTCAACTTCACAAAAGGCCCTACTATTGACCACCAAACACCAGCTGCTAACGTGTCGTTAACAGGTATTACTTTGAATTGGGCTCCTACTAGTAGTGTTGGTATCAACGAAACAGCAGCCGATGCAGCAATGTCTATTTATCCTAATCCTAGCACTGGTATTTTCAATGTTGAATTGAAAAATGCGAACACCATTAAAGTAAGCAATACTTTAGGTGCTGTGGTTTACGAACAAAATGTGGAAGAATTGTTGAATACTCAAATCGACCTTTCTACTTTTGCTAATGGTATTTACTTTATCACTGTAGCAAACGAAAAAGGAAGTTCTGTAAAGAAAGTGATGCTTAACAAATAAGTATTTTTTCAATTAATAAAAAAAGCATCCTTCGCGGGATGCTTTTTTTTTGCGCTTTATTCTGCTTCTTTAATTATCGACTTTACTCCCGGAGTCTCGTATATTTGATAATTCCCCTTTTCATCCGAGTAAATAAGGTAGGCTTCCAATTCTTTGTGTTGTTCCAAAAACAGTTTTGCTTTTTCCAATCCCATCACTAATAAACCAGTAGCATTCGCATCGGTAGTGATGCATTCTTTGGCAAACACCGAAGCACTCAACAAATTGTTTTGAGTAGGGTATCCGGTTTTAGGGTTAATGTGGTGAGCGTATTTCACTCCGTCAATAATCACAAACCTACGGTAATTACCCGAAGTAGACACCGCCATATTTTCGAGTTTAACTATGGCTTTTAAAGGATTCTCTGTTTCTTTATTGTCAATCGGCTTTTCTATTCCTACTGTCCAATTCTCGTTGTCGGGTGTTTTGCCTTTGGCATAAACCTCTCCTCCTATTTCCACCAGAAAAGATTCAATGCCCTTCGAACTTAAAAAGTCGGAAACCACATCCACCGAATAGCCCTGAGCGAAAGCATTAAAATCTAATGCCACCCTTGGGTCTTTCTTTACCACTGAATTGCCTTTCAATTCTATCAAATTCATCCCAACAAAAGAAAGAATGCTATCAATCAATCGCTTTTCGATGGTTTGTTTTTTGCCCGGTCCCCACCCCCATGCGTTTACAATTGGGTAAACGGTTGGGTCGAAAGCACCATCCGTATTTTTCCAAACCTCCTTTGCTTTATTAAAACATGCGATGAAATACTTATCCACCACCACGTTTGGCTCGTTGGCATTAACACGCGAAATAATAGAGGTAGGCAAATAAGTAGACACCGATTTATCAAAATCAGCAAGTAAACCTTCCACCTCAGGCTGAAAGTTGCGGTTTTGTTGGTCGTAGTAAGTAATGTGGTAATATGTACCTTGTGCTTTACCTTCAAATTTTATTGGCTCCATCACTCGTTGAGCAATCAAATTAGAATTGCATAAAAGGAGCATTATTACTGTGTTATTAAATGTTTTCATATTCTATTATTTTCGTTTCGATATCATCAATACCACCAACATGGTGAACAGCGAAAGGACCAATAATCCTATTTTCTTCCATCCGCTTGGTTGGTCGTTGTGTGGTTTAAGTGTTTTTTGTTGTTCGTTCAAATCATTTTTCACCACAAAAGGTTGAATGCCTAGTTCTGTTTGCAACCAATGTTTCTCGTCAGCAAAACTTCGTTGAGAGGTGATGGCATAATAGTCTTTACTCACATCGTCAATATGCTTTCGGCTATGTTCGCAAAGCGAAACTGTGAGTTTATCAAATGCTGGATACGATGCATAAATGAGCCATTCTTCGCCTTTGGCGAAACTCATCAAACAAGCCGAACCACAATCGAAATCGATGTGTACCTGTTTGCCTATAGCACCCTTGTAAAGTTCTTCAATGGTAAAATAAGCTGTACTAATGCCATCTTTACCACAAACTCCAACCGAATCTACCTTCCCAAAGAAGATAACATTGTAGGTTTTACTATTTTCTTTCAATATGGGTTGTAATGGTGGACATTCGCATGATAACGCGTAATGGCTTAATAAAAGGAGGAAAACAAAACCAAGAAAACGCATTAATACACCACCATCTTTTTAGTAATTTTGTATTCATTACAACTCAAAGTATAGTAATAAATACCTGCCGAAAGCTTTTCTGCCGATGCATTAAATATATAATCGAAATTACCTGCATTAAACTTCTCGTTTTGAAACAAAGTAGAAACGGTATGCCCCAATACATCCGAAACAATGAGATTAACAAATGAAGGTTGATGTAAGTTGAATTTAATCCAAGTAGTGGTATTAAAAGGATTTGGTTCGTTTTGATACAATTCTAAAGGAGAATATGCAGTAATGTTCGACTCTTCAATACCAAGTGATACTCCATCAATCAATGCGGTCCAAGCACTCAAGGTGCTACCATTATATGCCATCCAGACTGGCCTCACCACATTATTATGCGCTGCAATGCCAATATAATCGCCAAAGAACACACTTGGTGAAGGAGTAAAAGCATTTTGATTAATCTTATAATTAGTGAATGAATTGCCACCATCTATGGAACGTGCAAGAAACACATCGGTCATATTGCCTGATGAATAATTTCTGCGGTCGTAAAACACACAATATAAAATGCCATTGGTTTGGTCAATGGTCATCCATGTAAGAAATTGTTGTCTCCCCGGAGGGTCGTCATTCACTCGAATAGGTACCGACCAGCTATTTCCACCATCGGTAGATTTAATAATCCAAACATCTGTATCCGTTGAGCCATTGCGCTGATCCGACCAATTGATGTAGATAGTTCCATTGTTAGGCCCTCCACTTCTATCGCAAAGCGTTATCGGCAAACCATTGCAACGTTGCAAACCAGAAATATTATAATCCCATCCTCCCGGGAACGTACTTACAAAAGTCTCATGTGGTAACCAAGTGTTTCCTCCATCCAAACTTTTATTAAACTGTATACCGTAGGGTCCTACCCAAGCCACATAAATTTCACCATTAGGACCAACTGTTGGCACTGCCCCTTCCATGGTACTATCACTATCCACACAGTTGCCTGCCACACTACTTATTCGTTTTGGTGTAGTCCATGTCAGCCCTGCATCTTGAGATTTTGAAAACAGAATGATAGAACTGTCCACAGGAGAGTTACTTCCATACACATCGAACTGTGTCCAAGTAACATATATCTCATTATTTACAGGGTTTACAGCAGTCCAAGCCTTGTCTTGCACTTTTGCTCCATTCAGTCCAGTATATGTTCCGCCTGACCAAGTAAGGCCTCCATTAGTTGATTTAGCGCACACTATTCTATCCACCCAGTTGCCAGCAGGAGGATTCGAGAGATGGATAAAATAAAAAGCACCTGAAGTATCGTTGAAGATGCAAGGGTCGCCCCATACTCCATTAATAGGGTCGTTTAACGTATTGACAATCCAACTTAGTCCACCATTTGAAGAAGAGTAGACATTATCAATATTAGCCCCAACCACCATTTGATTGGTGTTTTTAGGGTTAATAGCAATGGAAACCTCCTCCGGGTCGTTTACATTGCTTATTTGCACATTGGTAAATTGAGCGAAAGATGATAATCCAATAACTAGAAACGAAAACAAGATGACACTATTTTTATTCATGACGTTATTACTGTTTCTGTTTTTGATTATCATTACTTATACAGAATACTAAAAATTCACGGTCATCCTTTTCAAAAAGTCAACGCTTTTATCAATCTCAGTAAACATTACTTTATCAGCATCCACAAAAGCAACGTCTTCTCTGTATTTAGCTATCACCTCTTCGATGATGGGTGAAGACTGCAATGGTCGCCTAAACTCCAATGCTTGTGAAGCATTGAACAATTCAATGGCCAGTATCCGTTGAAGGTTTTCAACCACTTTAAAACATTTTGTGGCTGCATTAGCACCCATCGACACGTGATCCTCTTGCCCATTCGAACTCACAATGGAATCGACTGAAGCCGGTGAACACAATTGTTTGTTTTGACTAACAATGCTAGCTGCGGTGTATTGAGGTATCATAAACCCTGAATTCAAGCCCGGTTTCGCAACTAGGAATGGTGGTAATTCTCTTAATCCCGATATTAATTGATACGTTCTTCTTTCGGAGATATTACCTAATTCGGCAAGAGCAATCGCTAAAAAGTCGAGCGCTAATGCCAAAGGCTGCCCATGAAAATTACCTCCTGAAATAATCTCGTTTTCAAATGGAAATATGGTAGGATTATCCGTTACAGAATTTATCTCTGTCAGAAAAACATTCTCGGCATATTCAATCGCATCCTTTGAAGCACCATGAACCTGAGGAATACATCGGAAAGAATAAGGGTCTTGAACATGAGCCTTTTTTCGTCTTATTAATTCGCTTCCTTCCAATATTCTATTGATGGCTGCGGCTGTTTTCAACTGACCTTTATGAGGTCGGATGATATGCAGATGTTCCTTGAAAGGTTCGATTCTTCCGTCAAAAGCATCCAATGAAATGGCTGACACAAGATCGGCAGAGGCACTTAACTTGCGTGTTTGCAATAAACACCAAACTCCATAAGCACTCATAAACTGAGTTCCATTAAGTAATGCCAAACCTTCTTTCGATTTTAATTGAACTGGTTGTGATTTTAATTGCATCAATACTTCTTTGGCTTGTTGGCGTTTTCCATTGTAGTTCACTTCGCCCATTCCAATTAAGGGAAGAGAAAGGTGAGCCAAAGGAGATAAGTCGCCTGAAGCTCCTAGCGATCCTTGTTGAAATACTAATGGCAACATATCCATATTGAAGAAATCGATGAGGCGTTCTACTGTTTCCAATTGCACCCCCGATTTACCATACGACAAGGACTGAATTTTCAACAACAACATTAGTTTCACTATCTCTTGTGGCACCTCATCACCCGTTCCACAAGCATGTGACATTACTAGATTGCGTTGAAGCTGTTCCAAGTCTGAATCTGGAATAAGCACATTGCATAAAGAACCAAATCCGGTGTTGATACCGTAGATGGGTTCGTGTTGTGCTGCCAACTTTTTATCAAGATATTCCCTGCAATGAACAATGTTCTGTTTGGCTTGTTCGGACAATGCCAATTTTTTATTTGCCGAAAGGATATCAGCTATGGTTTCTAGTTCTAATTTCGAAGTGGTGATGTAATGCATTTTAGTAGTTTCTTACTATATCAAATTTTCTATTATTTTATCAATCTCGAGTTTGCTTTGTTCACCTGTTGTCATATTCTTGAGGCTTAGCAATCCACTATTCATTTCGTCACTACCAATAATGACCACGAATGGTATTTTTTTATCATCGGCATAACTCATTTGCTTTTTCATTTTTGCCTTCGCATCTGGATAAATCTCGGCATTGATTCCTGCTTTCCTTACTTTTGCTAATAATGGCAAGCCAAAGTTTTGTTCTGGTTCACCGAAACAAACAAATAACAATTTGGTGGAAGCCGCTACCGATTCGGGGAATAAGTTCATTTCGTGAAGCACATCGTAAATTCTATCTGCTCCAAACGAAATACCTACTCCACTAACATTAGGGAGACCAAAAATTCCTGTTAGGTCATCGTATCTTCCACCTCCACAAATACTGCTCGAAAGGCTACCAGCATTCGCTTTAACTTCGAAGATTGCTCCAGTGTAGTAATTCAATCCTCTGGCGAGGGTAATATCTAATTCGATAATGGCCGAAAGTGAAGATAGTTGAGCGATGGTGGTGAATAAATATTCAACTTCTTTTATCCCTTTTAATCCAGTTTCTGATGACCTTAGTAATACTTTTAAGAAATTCAATTTATCAATGGTGGTTCCATTGAAATGAATAAGTGGTTGAAGTTTTGCCAAGGCTTCCGCTCCTACTCCTTTTTCTGTAAGCTCTTTATTCACCCCATCCACACCAATCTTGTCCAATTTGTCAATTGCTACAGTGATATCTATTATTTTATCGGCTTCGCCAATCACCTCGGCAATGCCGCTAAGTATCTTTCTATTATTGATTTTAATGATGACAGGTAATTGTAATCTCGAGAACACATCATCAATCAATTGAACTAGCTCAACTTCGTTGACGAGTGAATTACTTCCTATCACATCGGCATCGCATTGATAAAACTCTCTGTATCTTCCTTTTTGTGGGCGATCAGCTCGCCATACAGGTTGTATTTGAAAACGCTTGAAAGGAAAGGTTATTTCGTTTTGATGCTGCACCACGTAGCGAGCAAAAGGTACAGTGAGGTCGTAGCGAAGTGCTTTTTCGGAAATTTTAGAGGTTAATTGTTTGTTGTTGGCATTAAGTAGTTCATTCGAATCAATTCCATTCAGAAAATCGCCACTATTTAAAATCTTAAAGATAAGTCTGTCGCCTTCTTCACCATATTTCCCCATCAACGTTTCCATGTTTTCCATGGCAGGAGTTTCTATTGGTAAGAATCCATAACGTTGAAATACTTGTCTAATGGAATCGAAAATATAATTGCGCCTCACCATCTCTTGTGGTGAAAAATCTCTTGTGCCTTTGGGTATAGATGGTTTCACTTATGCGTTTAATGATTTGTTGAATTGCAGTTGTCTACTTATTTTCGTTTATGTTAACTACCGTTTATTAATAGGAGGTGCGAATATCGGATTTTTTTGGCATTGCTTTCGAAAGAAGTTGATAAATAAACAGCTTCCCAATCATTTCTTCATTTACATTCTGATGCCAACCACCAAAATATCATCGGTCTGTTCGGTATCGCCTTTCCATTTTTCGATAAAGAAGTCGAGATGAGTTTTCTGCTCACCCATAGATTTATCTTGAATGGAGAGTAACAATTCGCGGAATTTTTTAGTAAGCAACTTTTTATCATTCAATCCAAATTGGTCAGAGAAACCATCAGTGAACAAATAAACGGTATCGCCTTTATTCAAACTCAATTTATGTAAGGTAAACAATTGGTTATTGTCAGTAAAACCTCCAATTGAAACCTTATCCGCTTGAATTTCTTCTACCTCCGTAGCACCATGTCTTATTATCCACAAAGGGCGATTGGCTCCTGCAAATTCTACCTCATTGGTTTGCATATTGAAAGCACAAAGTGCTATGTCCATTCCATCATGGGTCAAATCTTCTTTTCCATATTGACGCAATACCTTTTTCATGCGAATGTTCACAATTTGAAGAATGGACGAAACATCATCGGTTTGTGTTACTGCTTCATTGAGCTTTTCGGAACAAATGGCACTCATGAATGCACCTGGCACCCCGTGACCTGTGCAATCGGCAGCAGCTAACAGTATCTTATTCTCACTTTCAGAAAACCAGTAAAAATCGCCACTCACAATGTCCTTAGGCTTGAACATGATGAACGAATTTGGAATGGCATCCATTATTTCTATTATCGGTGGCAATAAAGACCGCTGAATACGTTGAGCGTAATTAATACTTGCCAGTATTTCCTTTTGTTTCACCTCAATAATATCGTTTCGCTGCTCTACCTCCATCTTTTGCTGTACCACATCTTCTGTACGTTCCTTAATGATTCGTTGCAAGACCACTTGCCGCTTGCGCAGAAAAGCTGTTCGCCAATGAAGCACATAAAACAAAAATACTATAATTGACAATGCTACTAATGCTCGAAACCACCAGCGCAGCCACCAAGGAGGACGAATCGAAAAACTGTACTCAAATCCTTGACAGAATTTACCAGCTACTCCCACTGCATTTACCTTGAATGTGAATTTGCGATATGGAAGGTTTCGATAGTGAACCATGGTTTCTGAAGTTAAAGGACTCCAGCCTTTATCCAAACCTTCGAGCATATAAACATACCTAAGCTTATGAGGAGCTTGCCAATCGATGGCGCTATAATGGAAGGTGATATTGTTGAGATAATAAGGTAAGTCAGGATTAATGGGATAGTTGTGAAACGGGGCTACTTCTCGATACTTTATTCCATCGAGTTCTTTCTTGTTTTTAGAATCGCCTATGGTTATTTTCCCTCCTTTCTTAAGGGTATCCTTTAGCCAATTGAAATCAATAAAGTTTTGATCGAGTTCAATGGAATTGAGCTGAATGGTAGGAGGATATTGTGGATATTCGTATTTATTGAGGTCGAGCATAGTGGCCGACTTATAACTACCCCACCAAGCGTTGCCTTGCTTATCAAACAATACGCTTTGCAAATTGAATCGATTGTCTTTCAGCCCTTCGCTTTTAGTTAATACCTCGTGTGGAGGATGCAGTTTATTGCTGGTAATTTCATTTTTGTTAATGATGTTTATGCCCTTGTCAGTGCTTACCCATACTTTTCCTTCCTTGTCTTTGAACACAGCACTGACAATATTGTTGCTCAAGCCATCATCTTCTGCAAAATTAATAAAATTGATTCCATCAAACTTAATCAAGCCATCGCCATTGGTTCCAAACCATAGGTTGCCTTGTTTGTCTTCGGTAATGGAGCTTATCTTATTACTTACTAATCCTTGTTTTTTCGAAAACCGAGTAAATGTTTTACCATCGTATTTGCATATTCCTCCGGTTTGTGTTCCAAACCAAAGGTTGTTGTTTTTGTCATTAAATATCACTGTAACATAATTACTGCTCAATCCATCTTTATCCGTGTAATGATAAAACGATTTGCCATCGAAGCGATCGATACCCACTCCTTGTGTTGCCAACCATAAATCTCCTGCATGGTCTTCGGCAATACTAGTGATGCAATAATTGCTAAGTCCTTGTTTCTCGGTGTAGGTTGAAAATGATTTGCCATCATACTTGGTTACACCTCTATCGCTCGTTCCGAACCAAACATTGCCCTTGCTATCGGCAAAAACGGTGTTGATGTGGTTACTACTTAATCCTTCGGTTTCGGTGTAATTCACAAACGATTTTCCGTTGTATTTACTCACCCCTTTCCAAGTGGCGAACCAAATATTGTTTGCTGTATCTTGAGCAATGCTTAGCACTTTATCATCAGTTAGTCCATCGTTGAGGGTATAATGAACAAACGAATGTACTTTGAGGATGTTTACACCTCCACTAATTGTTCCAATCCAAATATTGCCAAACTTATCATTGTGGATGCAATTGATAAAGTTATCATTGAGTCCTTCCGCTTCGCGATATTGAATGATATTCGCACCATCATATTTGTTAATCCCTGCGTTTTGGGTAGCAAACCAAATGTTGTTTTCTTTATCTTCCTTTATGTCGACAATCACATTACTACTTAGACCATCTTCCATGGAAATATAAGTAATACCATTGGCATCTAGTTTATCGACACCACCAATACGATGTCCAAACCAAATGTTTCCTTTTTTATCTTCGAGCATGGTACTCACCCAATTCTTGCGTAAACCTTCGGCTTCGGTATAATGATAAAACGACTTGCCATCGTATTTGTCGGCACCACCATAGAGGGTACCAAACCAAATATTTCCCTTGCTATCTTCAATCATGGAAAGGATGATGTTGTCGTTAAGACCATTCTTGTTGGTATAAATAATCATGTTTTCGCCATCATATTTGTTCACACCTCCTCCATTGGTTCCTATCCAAACGTTTCCTTCGGTGTCTTCGAGCAAGGAAGTTACCGAATTGTTACTCAAACCTTGTTTGGTGGTGAAATGGGTAAATGTTTTGCCATCGTATCGGTTAGCCCCTCCTCCAAGTGTACCTATCCAGATGTTTCCTCTGATGTCTTCTATAATGGAACTAATGTTGTTGCTACTAAGTCCTTCTTTTTCGGTGAAAAACAGGAAGGTTTTACCATCGTATTTAATCAACCCATTACTTTTGGTACCCATCCAAAGGTTTCCTATTTTGTCTTCGAATATGATGTTGATATTATTGGTGTTCATGCCTTGGTCCATGTCGAGGTATTCGAAATGGTTAATGACATCGTCCTTGGCATGAGGAGGTAAGGCAAGCACCGGGTTGGGCTGAAGGGCTGGCACTTCGAGGCCTTTGCTGGCCGTGCGAGTTGGGGGCAACATGCCAGCAATACGAGTAGATGAAATCAAAGGCTGACCACAAACGCGGGTAGTAAGGTTGGCAACTTTCCGAATATTGGTATTTACTGCTATTTCGGTTGGTTTTCCTGCTTTTACAATGATGGGTTTCCCTGCTTCCACGGCCATAGGCGTGCCTGCTAGAACTTGCACGGGTGCCTGAAAATTGTCGAATGGAGGGGTATAGGTGCTTTTTTCTTCATTATTATTGCTCAAATCAGGGACATCGGCACTTGGTTCGGTGGAGCAAGCCGAAAAAAGAAGAAGAAAAACCGCCAAATAGCTTTTTACACGCATCACTGACCCCTGAAAATGTTTTGAGGCCACAAATATCGTAATAATTTTCGGTACTCAACACTAGTTTCTTGCGCAAGGTTGGAAATTAGCAAGTTGAACAATTCGGATTTAAGCCAGAGCGAAGCACAAGAATTTCCTTTCTTTTGAAGTTTCGAAGAAAATATTTTATGGTTAAATGAGCTTTTCGGGTTCCGGTTGATTGGTGCTAACTTGAATCTTTAACCCGAAACACTGCTCAATATAAATTTCAATAATTAACTGCTATATATATAATTAAAGTACATCAACAACAGTGTTGATTTACCTAAAATGGTTAGTTTATACTACTATTTTGCTACAGGATTTCGGTGCGGATTCGCTCGAAAATCGATCAGATTCGCTCGAAACTTTAGCAGATTCGTTCGAAACTCGAACAGATTCGCTCGAAACTTGAGCGGATTCGCTCGAAACTCGAACAGATTCGCTCGAAACTTGAGCAGATTCGTGCGAAACTAAGTTGGTGTCGCGCGGAGATAGAGTAGTTCCGCTCGGAGATGGAGCAGTTCCGTGCGGAAACGGTGAAGTTCCGCGCGGAAACAATAAAATGTAGAATAGTAATCAACTTGGATCCTAATGTGCTAATTGATTGTTGGTTTTAGATACGAAGCCATAACCTTAAGTAAAAACTGCAATTACTTGTGATTCAATAGGAATTAGCGAACCATTCTGGTGATTGCGCTATCCATTCTTGTGGTTTTGCTTCCCTATTTTCGAGATATTTTCAATATTTAAGACAAAAATCTTATTAGTTAACCTAAATATAACAAATTTTAGCTTTCGAGTTTCGCCTCATTTTCATACTTTTGCATCCATATTCAGTTCAATAATAATTTTAAAATCAATTACAAAAAATAATAATCGGAGTTAAACCCCTACTCCATTTTAGTATTAAAACCTTTATTTAGATTCGATTTAGTCCTTGTTCTTCCGTTTTCGAAAATTTACTTTTATTGCCTTTTTCATCATTTCATTTAGCTTAATTGCTAACCGAAGTAATGCGCAATGCAGTGGATTGGGAAGCTACAACTATGGCACTTACGACCCCACCTGTCCGGGCATTACCACGGTTGGCTGTATGATAGGAGGTGCCTACGTGTCGGTGGTGGTGGTTGCTGGAAACGATTATGTATTTTCAACCTGCACTGGCACTTGGGATTCGGAAATCACCCTGTTTGATGCCGCAGGAACCACTGTTTTGGGATACGATAATGATGGATGTGCACCAATGTCGAGTCTTACCTACACGGCAACCTTTACTGGATATGTAAATGTTCAAGTCAACCTATTTCCTTGTCTCGAACAAGACACCATGTGCATCGATTTGGATATAGAATGTATTGGTAACCCACTCCCACCCTCGATAACAGGCGATTGTGCCAATGCCATAAATGTTTGTACTAACCTCGATTTTTCGGTACAAGCTAGCGGCTTTGGATATGTTTACGAAATACCACCACTTGGTACCGTTGGTAATCCTCAATACACGGCTTACGATTCCATCCTTAGTCCTTGGGGTAGTGATCATTATGGTTGCTTAATGAGTGGAGAGCTCAACACTACATGGATGATAATAAATGTATTGACTACCGGAAATCTTGAATTTACGTTCGGAGCCAATGGCACTCAATCGGGGTTTTACGATTGGATCATGTATCCCTATTATCCTTACACATGCGATTCCATACCAGGAGGAAACTTCCCTCCTGTTCGATGCAATTGGAATTATCAACCTTTTGGAGGCACGGGAATAGCATCAGTAATACCACCCGGTGGCGATTCGGCCAATTTCGAACCTCCATTGCCTGTGATTGCCGGACAACAATATATAGTATGTATGTCTAACTGGAGTGCCGTTTTTACCTTAGTGCCTTTGCAATTTAATGGAAGTAGTACAGTGAGTTGCACTCCATTGCCTATTGAATTGCTTACCTTTAAAGGGCAACGACAACCCGAAGGCCATAATTTGCTTACTTGGGTAACCGCTACCGAAACCAATAACGACCATTTTTTAATTCAACATAGCACCGATTGTAAAAATTGGAATAACGTGGAAACTGTTGCGGGAGCAGGAAATTCGAACACAGCGAGACATTATCAAATACCCCATTATCAACCCCAACAAACTTTAAATTATTACCGATTGATACAGATTGACACGGATGGACATCAAGTGATATCTTCTATTATTTCAGTGGATAATTCGAAAGCAGATTTTAAAATACTTAAGGTAACCAACCTTTTGGGGCAGGAAATAAACCAAGAGTCGAACGGATGGCAACTCATCTATTACTCAGATGGCAGTGTTCAGAAAAACCTGAAACAATAAAATCAACAATTCTTACGAGAAAACTTACTATTGAACTAATGTGAAGACATCACATTTACTCGTTCAATGCCTTTAAGTTGAACAACAATGTGCTTGTATCGAGCCTTGCTGTGGTATTCACTGATAATTTCGACTATATCATAATCCACAAAATTACACTCACTACCATCAATTGTCAACATGCTGTATTCAGGAATCATATCAAGCGCCTTTCTAAGTTTCACCTTGTTCAAGAAGGTAACATTGGAATTTAGCTTGATATAGTGTTCTTCGATTTTACCATCCATGGTTTTGGTTATTTTGTATTCTGCTTTAAAATTGTTTCGAATAATATAATAAATAGAGAGCAAAAGCCCAATGCTCACTCCTATAAGTAAATCGGTGAATAGGATGACAATGATGGTAATGATAAATGGCAAAAACTGATCAAGACCAAGTTTCCACATGCTCACATATAGTTTAGGTTTTGTTAGGTTGAGACCTGTAATTAGAAGAATGGAAGCTAAGGCAGCATAAGGAATCATACAGAGTAAAAACGGAACAAGTAAAACTGCTAGCAAAAGAAATAAACCATGGGTAAAAGCTGAAAGTTTGGTTCTTCCTCCAGCATCAACATTAGCAGCTCCCCTCACCACAACCGCAGTAAGCGGTATAGCTCCTAGTAGTCCACAAAAAACATTACCAATACCTTGTGCTACCAATTCGCGATTGACGGGTGTGATGCGATTACGCTTATCCAATTTATCAACAGCTTCAATACAAAGTAGAGTTTCGAGTGTGGCAAGGAGGCCAATAATTAAGCCGTCTTTCCATACTTCAGTATTTGAAAACAACCCCGAAAAATCAGGGAATGTGATACTCGCGAAAATGTTTTTAGGGATATTAACCAATTGAGTCGGTTTCAATGAAAATTCCGAAACAGCATTGGTGAATATTAAATTGGTGATGATACTAATCACAACTACTAATAATGGAGCCGGAATAACTTTAAGTTTTTTGGCAAATGGTTGCCGAAGAGTCACCAATACAAGTATAGAAACCAATGTGATGAGGATAGCACCTCGAGTAATATGGTGATTAAAATCTTTGATGTTCCAAAAGAAATGCGAATCGGAAAAAAGTTGAGTTAAACCACTGGTCCAAAAATCAGGTTGGTCGTACCCAAGAGCTAAGGGAATCTGTTTGGAAATAAGAATAATACCAATTGCAGCCAACATTCCTTTAATTACAGCCGAAGGGAAATAATTAGCTATCCCTCCAAGTTTTAAAAGACCCAATGTCAATTGAAATAGCCCTGCTACCATCACTGCAAGCAGAAACAATTGATAATTGCCAAGCGAGATAATGGAGGCAGCAACCACAGTAGTTAAACCAGCCGCTGGCCCTGAAACGGCCAATTGAGAGCCGCTAACTAAGGATACTATCAAGCCCCCGATGATGCCGGATAACAAACCTGAGTATAAAGGTGCGCCAGAAGCAAGAGCTATGCCCATGCACAAAGGTAAGGCTACTAAAAACACTGAGAGGCCTGCAGGTAAGTCGTATTTAAGCCATAAAAGCCTATAATACCTTATTCTTTTTTTCATTAAGATTTACTAAAGTTGGCAAATCTACGAATTCTAGCCAGATAATTAGGCAACTGAACTTAAGTTTCTCCCTTTGTTATCAACATAACCAAAGATAAATTCATTATTTACTTGGTATTAAACAATTTTTTGAAAAATCGGATTTTTAAATCAAAAAACATGTATCTTTGTCACCCCAAAAATAAGGGATAGATTTATATTAATTATTAACCTCTTCAATTATCGTATTAAAAACAAAAGATAATTGGATACAAAAAAAAACAAAATGTCAGAAAACGAAAACGTTCAACCAACGATGGAAGAACAAACAGTAACCGCTCCAGTGGCGCAAAGAAACCACATCGAAGAACACGAAGCTTTCGATTGGGATGCAACAAGCAAAAAAGGTGATTCATACTCTAAAAAAGAACGTGAAGAGCTAGAATCAGTGTATGAAAAAACCCTTAAATCGGTTATTTCAAGCGAGACAATCATGGGTAAAGTGGTTGGGAAAAACAATAAAGAAGTGGTAGTAAATATCGGCTTCAAATCAGATGGTGTGGTTCAATTATCAGAATTTCGCTACAATCCTGATTTGAAAATCGGTGATATGGTAGAAGTATTTGTTGAAAGTCAAGAAGACAAAAGTGGTCAATTGATACTTTCACACAAAACTGCTCGTTCGATGAAATCATGGGACAGGGTAAGTGCAGCTTTAGAAAATGATGAAATTATTACAGGTTTTGTAAAATGCCGCACAAAAGGAGGTTTAATTGCTGACGTCTTTGGAATAGAAGCATTCTTACCAGGTTCACAAATTGATGTGAAACCTATTCGCGACTACGATCAGTTTGTAGGAAAAACAATGGAATTTAAAGTTGTTAAAATCAACAATGAATTCAAAAATGTTGTTGTATCGCACAAAGCACTAATAGAAGCTGAGTTGGAACAACAGAAAAAAGAAATCATTTCGAGATTGGAGAAAGGACAAGTATTGGAAGGTACTGTTAAAAATATTACTTCATACGGGGTGTTTATCGATTTAGGAGGAGTGGATGGATTGATTCATATTACTGATTTATCTTGGGGTCGTATCAACCACCCAGAAGAAGTGGTAAAACTTGATGAAAAAATCAACGTTGTAATTCTTGATTTTGATAATGAGAAAAAACGTATTGCTTTAGGTTTAAAACAACTTAGCGCACATCCATGGGATGGTTTACAAACCGAACTTGCTGTCGGAGATAAGATAAAAGGTAAAGTAGTTGTAATAGCTGACTACGGTGCATTTGTTGAAATCCAACCAGGAGTTGAAGGTTTGATTCATGTTTCGGAAATGAGCTGGAGCCAACACTTACGTACTGCTCATGATTTCTTGAAAGTAGGACAAGAGATAGAAGCAGTTATATTAACCCTTGATCGCGAAGAGAGAAAAATGTCATTAGGCATTAAACAACTTACCACTGACCCTTGGGCTGATGTTATCAACAAGTATGCGAAAGGAACTAAACATACTGCTACTGTTCGACACTTTACCAACTTCGGCATTTTTGTTGAACTTGAAGAGGGAATTGATGGACTAATTCATATCTCTGACTTATCATGGTCTAAGAAAGTGAAACACCCATCAGAATTCACTAAAGTAGGAGAGAAAATTGATGTTGTGGTATTAGATATTGATGGAGAAAATCGTAGATTAAGTTTAGGTCATAAACAAATCGAAGAAAATCCATGGGATATTTTCGAAACTATTTTCAATATTGACTCAGTTCACCAAGGTACTATCATCAGTGTAATGGATAAAGGAGCTATCATTTCAATGCCATATGGTGTTGAAGCGTTCTGCCCTACTCGTCACATGATAAAAGAAAATGGTAAACCAGCGAAAGTAGAAGAAGTATTGGATTTCAAAGTTTTGGAATTCAGTAAGGAATTGAAAAAAATTATTGTTTCGCATACACGTTTAGTAGAAGATGCTGCTAATGCTGAAAAAGCAGCTGCTAATGAAGGTAAAAAATCAGAAGAAGAAGCTACTAAAAAAACAGTAAAAAAGATGAAAGATAGTATTGAAAAGACAACACTTGGAGATATGGATGTTCTTTCGAATTTGAAAACAGATTTAGAAGCAACCGAAAAAAAATCAGCTGACGCTTACAAAGAAGAAAATAAATCTGAATAACTATTTCAAGCCTTAGCGATAAGGTTAGAAATCTAGAAATCACGCCATGGTTTTTAGAGAAATGCCCCAAGAAATTGGGGCATTTTTAATTTTCTTTTGTTTTGTTTACTTTAAGTAAATAAATTACTCAAAAATAAAGACATTGATTATTTATTAACTAATCGTTTCTTAATTCAAGTTTTTGTATACCTTTGTTTCCTGATATGATGAAGCCAAGAATCATTTTAGACGATAAGCACTTTGAGATTACAGTAACACGGTTGTGTTATCAATTAATAGAAGTTCACAACGAATTTTCAAACACCGTCATCATCGGTCTTCAGCCTCGAGGAATATATCTTGCTAAGCGAATTCAAAAAAAACTTACAGAAATTTTAAAGAAAAAAGAAATTAAGTGCGGGAGCCTAGATATCACTTTTTATCGAGATGATTTTCGCAAAAAAGAACTAATCCCTAATGCCACAGAAATTGATTTTATCATTGAAGACAAATATGTAATTCTTGTTGACGATGTGCTATTCACTGGCCGGACAATTCGCGCAGGTCTCGATGCAATGTTGGCATTTGGCCGACCAAATGATGTGGAATTGTTAGTTTTGATTGACCGCAGATGGAGTAGACATTTACCTATCCAAGCCAAATATATTGGAAAAACAATAGACTCAATTGATTCAGAAAATGTGAAAGTAGAATGGAAAGAAATAGATGGAGCAGATAGAGTAACCATGTTTTCGAAAACCAAAAACAACAAGTAGTAAAAAAAAGTTTTAGAGTTATATGACAAAGTTGAGCACTAAACATTTACTTGGAATAAAAGACCTTACTTCGGAGGATATTCGACTTATTCTTAATACTACAGATAATTTTAAGGACGTTATCAATCGTCAAATAAAAAAAGTTCCATCTTTACGAGATATTACTATTGCTAATTTATTTTTCGAAAACTCTACACGTACCAAACTTTCGTTTGAATTGGCTGAAAAGCGACTTAGTGCGGATGTTGTCAATTTTGCGTCATCATCCTCTTCAGTCAAAAAAGGTGAAACCCTGATTGACACTGTAAACAACATACTAGCCATGAAAGTTGATTTGGTGGTGATGCGACATCCGAATCCAGGTGCATCGGTATTTTTATCGAAACATATTGATGCAAAAATAATAAACGCAGGTGATGGTGCACACGAACATCCAACACAAGCCTTGCTAGACGCATTCTCTATTCAAGAGAGGCTGGGAGAAATAAAGGGAAAACGGGTGGTAATTGTGGGTGATATACTACATTCAAGAGTTGCTTTATCGAATATTTTCTGCTTGAAAAAATTAGGAGCAGAAGTCATGGTTTGTGGGCCTACAACACTTATGCCTAAGTATATTGGAAGTTTGGGCGTAAAAATAGAGCACAACCTTCGAAAAGCTCTTGAATGGTGTGACGTGGCAAATATGTTACGAATTCAGCTCGAACGTCAGGAAATCAAATATTTTCCTTCGTTACGTGAATACACCATGCTTTATGGGTTAGACAAGATGTTACTTGATTCCCTTTCTAAGAAAATAGTGATAATGCACCCAGGTCCAATAAATAGAGGTTTAGAAATAACATCAGAAGTGGCAGATAGTGACCAAAGTATCATACTCGAACAAGTGGAAAATGGTGTTGCAGTAAGGATGGCTGTTTTATTTTTACTTGCAGGAAGAAATTAATTTATTGGAATAACTATTTTTTTTTGAATTTTAACAAAAGTTTGCTTACTTTTGTTAAAACTTTTTGAAAGCATGAATTTCCAAATAGAAAAAAACGATAGGTACACAATTATTAAAGTTCAAGTTGAAAAACTTGATAGTAATATTGCACCGTCACTCAAATCAGAATTGGTGGTATTAAACACAGATGGCATCAAAAACATTATCATCGATTTAACTAATACACGATACTGCGACTCATCTGGACTTAGCGCTATACTTGTAGCAAACAGATTGTGTAGAAATAGCCAAGGAATGTTTGTATTGACAGGTTTGCAAGATGCTGTAAAAAAATTAATTTCAATTTCACAACTTGATTCAATCTTAAGCATAACCAATAGCCTATCGGAAGCAGACGCAGTTATTGTTTCAAAGGTTTGATAACTTTTAAAACGGTTAATGCAAAATTTCGAATTAACTATACTTGGATGTAGTAGTGCTACACCAACATCTAAACGTAATCCTACCGCTCAGCTGTTAAATATCGCTGAGCGTTTTTTTTTAGTTGACTGTGGTGAGGCCACACAGATACAACTTCGCAAATTCAAAATAAAATTCCAACGCATCAATCATGTATTCATTTCTCATCTCCATGGAGATCATTACTTAGGACTATTGGGATTATTGTCTAGCATGCATTTGCTAGGACGGACTGAAGAACTGCATATTTATTCTCCTCCTGAATTAAAGGAAATTATAGAAGTAAATTACAAATATTCGCAAACTTATCTAAATTACAATCTTATTTACCATCCTCATCAATTTGTCAATGATGATTTGATATTTGAGGATGATAAAGTTGAAGTCCGCACAATTGTTTTGAATCATCGTATTCCGTGTTGTGGATTTGTATTTATTGAAAAACCTCCGTTGGCAAACATTTCGAGAGAAGTAATTGCTTTCTATAAAATTCCATTTGATCAAATACTTAACATAAAAAAAGGTGGTGATTACCAAACACCTGATGGTAGAGTTGTGCCTAACGAAAAATTGATTACAAGGAAATTATTACCTAGAAAATATGCCTATTGCTCGGATACCTGTTATGATGAGCGAATTCTGGATTATATAAAAAATTCCGATTTGCTTTATCACGAAGCCACTTTTATGTGTGATATGGAGGCTCGAGCTAAAGAAACGTTTCACTCTACTGCTATTCAAGCAGCGACAATGGCGGTAAAATCGAATTCGAAAAGACTAATGATTGGGCATTATTCAGCAAGATACAAAAATTTACAACCTTTGTTGGATGAAGCTCAGAGTGTTTTTGCCAACACCCTTTTGGCAATAGAAGGAGAAAGTACAAGTATTGATTATTCGAACTAAAAAAAGAATTTAAATAGTATATGAATATGAAGTTTTCGGCACAACAAATTGCAGAATTATTAAATGGTCAGATAGAAGGAGATCCAAATTCGGAAATTTGGAAACTATCGAAGATTGAAGAAGGAGAACTAGGTTCTATTTCATTTTTAGCAAATCCGAAGTACACACATTTTATTTATTCAACTCGGTCGACATTGGTAATAGTGAATAAGGATTTAGTTTTGACAGAGCCTGTCAGTACTACCCTTATTCGTGTTGAAAGCGCAGAAATTGCGTTTTCTAAATTACTCGAAATGTACAATCAAGTAAAATTGAATAAGACTGGCATTTCAAAACATGCATACATTTCGGAAAGCGCAAATATAGGTTACAATATTTACGCTGGTGAGTTCGCGGTTATAGGCGATAATGTAAAAATCGGTAACAATGTAAAAATATATCCTCAGGTGGTAATAGGTGAAAACTCTGTGATTGGAGATAATACAACACTTTTCGCGGGAGTAAAAATTTATTCAGAAACAGTGATTGGTAAAGATTGCATCCTTCACTCAGGAACCGTAATTGGTAGTGATGGCTTTAGATTTAATCCACAGAACGACAACCAGAAAATTCCTCAAATTGGAAACGTGATAGTGGAAGATAATGTTGAAATAGGAGCAAACTGTGCTATTGACAGAGCAACACTAGGATCAACCATTCTAAGGAAGGGTGTAAAACTTGATAACTTAATTCATATTGCGCACAATGTTGAAATCGGAGAAAATAGTTATTTGGCGGCAGGAGTTGTGATTGCGGGTTCGACAAAAATAGGCAAAAACTGTATGTTCAGTGGGCAAGTAGGAATTATAGGTCACTTAGAAATTGCAGATAACACCATGATAACAGCTCAATCCGGAATTTCGAAGAGCATCACAAAGAAAGGGGAAGTAATGATGGGGTCACCTGCATTTGAAGCAAACAAATACAGAAAGACATACATTCATTTCCGGAATTTAGATTCTCTCGTTAAGAAAGTAGATACATTGGATAAAAAAAGTAAAAAAGAAAACTAATCTACTACAAACCCATTTCACTATAACCAACCATTCTGTTTAACTCAGGATCCCAAGCTTTAAGTCGAAGACATTTAATGATGTTTGATGGTGATAAACTAGTTCTACCAGGACGTTGAAGTTCAGGAATAGCAGCCATGGCTTCAGGTAAACGATAAAATGGAATTCTAGAATTGAGATGATGAACATGGTGATAACCGATATTGGCAGTCATCCAGTGACCAATTTTGTTCATTTCCATATAACTCGATGATTCAAGCGCTGCCCCCGCATAATTCCACTCTTTGTTGGGTTTGTATATTGCTGCTGGAAAATTGTGCTGTGCATAAAACAAGTATGACCCAAGCATATGGGACAAGAAGAAAGGAAGAAAAAATGAGATAAGCCAAGCCAACCATCCAAAATTGAACACTATAAACCCTGCAATAGTAAAATGAATTATCAAAACAGCCAATGAGTCCCAGTGTCTGCGAGGATTACTAAGGAAAGACTGTATACACATTCCATACATAAATGTGGTTAGATATGCAAAAAACATGTTTAGAGGATGACGAACAGCAAGGTAGTAAAACCTCTCTTTTTTATCAACATCCATAAATTTTTGCTTCGTCATTATAGGGAATGAACCAATGCTTGCACTAAACAGTTTTGCATTATTATTATGATGATGGTCGTGAGAACGTTTCCAAATATTCGGTGGAGTAATCATATAAATACCAAACAATGTAAAAAGAAAATTTGCAAATATGGACTTTTGCAGGATAGCATGATGTTGATAATCATGAAAAATAATAAACACTCTGGAGAGCATGATGGCAGCGAATATACTACATAGTATCTTTCCAATTATGGCTGGAATTCCCATAATTGTGGGGAAAATATAAGTACCGATTATGGCACCAATTAATAATAAGAATCCCGTGATGGTATGATACCAACTTTTCCAGCGTATTTCTTTTGCAAATGGTTTTGTTGCGAGTATTAGTTCTTTTCCTGATAACATTCGGCAAAGGTAATAACTTATTGACTTTAATTTCAAATATTCTGTTTTTGGTCGAAAGAAAATTTGAAAATGACACGGAGTTAACCTGATTAATATCAGAAAAAATAAACTTGTAGGGTTTAATCTTATATGTAGTTTTGCGCCTTATTTATATTAATTCTAAATTAACTGTTATGAAAAACACTCTTGTGTTTGTAATTATAATTCTACTTCTGGGTGAACTTAAAGCGCAAGACAGACAGTTCGCGCAGACTTACCAAAGCACTAATTTAGCCAGAGGATTTCGAGACCTAGAAGTATGGTCGACCGTTAGAATGGGCAAAGAAGCCTTTTATAGAGGAATAGATGAACGCCTTGAGTTCGAAGTGGGATTAAATGACCGATTACAGACTTCTCTCTATTTGAATGCTACTCACCAATCTTTTGCCACCAAAGGTGATTCTACAGGAACTATTACAAGTGTTTCTGATTTCTCCATCTCGAATGAATGGAAACTAAAACTAACGGATGCTACTACTCAAATGTTAGGTTCGGCTGTGTACGGGGAACTTGGTATCTCAGGCACAGGGCTCGATCTAGAGGCGAAACTGATACTTGATAAGAGGATCGACAAACACTTAATTGCATTTAACATAGCTGGAGAATGGGAATGGGAACAGGAAGTAAAAGGGAAGGTAATCAATGGAAAGGTGGAACAAGAAAACAAAATGAAGTTGATGGCTACTCCTATTGAATTTAACCTTGGTTATATGTACAACTTCAGATCTAGTTTTGGCTTAGGTTTCGAAGCTAAAAATCAATATGAAATTACCACTGAAAAAGGGTTGGAACACGCTGCCCTTCTGCTTGGTCCTACTTTGTTTTTTAATTCGAAGGACAAAGAATATAAACTCATTCTTAATTTTTTACCCGAAATCACCAATTTGAGAAAAACGGATGAACAACCCAATTCGCTTGACTTAGATGAGTATGAAAAATACCAGTTTAGACTTTTACTTGATTTTGAATTTTAACCAATAACTATTATGAGAACTAACTATTTTTTGATTCTATTTTCTTGTTTTTTATTTTCGTGTACCACTGCAGTGTTTAAGCCCACCCTATCAGACGTTGAGCATGCCAAAGTAGTATATCCTTCAGTAAATATTGATGAATTAAATAAAGGCTTAACCTTATATGCCAATAAATGTGGGGCATGTCATCAAATATTTGTGCCCAACAAGATTAGTCCTAAAATTTGGGATGCAATGATGCCAAAAATGAAGGTACGAGCGAAGCTTGAAGACGAAGAAATGGACTTGATTGTGAAATATATTAAGTCGAAAGAAGGAAAGTCGAACTAAGCTAGCATTAAATTCTATACTTTAGCCACTATCTTTCAACTATGATTTTAATTGCAGATAGTGGTTCTTCAAAAACAGATTGGCGCTTGATTGATGATTCTAATCAAATTCATCAATGCGCTACACAAGGCTTCAATCCATACTTTCAGTCGAGTGATGATTTTTCGTCAATCATAAAAGATGAATTATTGAAGAGCTTTTCATCCGTTAATTTGAATACCACCATACAAATTTTCTATTATGGCGCAGGATGCGGAACGGATGCTAAAAAAGAAATTGTGAAACTAGCGTTGAAAAAAGAATTTCAGGATTCAACAATCTCTATTCATAGCGATTTGCTTGCTGCTGCCCGCGCTACTTGCGGCAATAAAAATGGCTTAGTAACTATTCTCGGTACAGGTGCCAACTCCTGTTATTATGATGGGATAAACATTGTTGAAAATAGCCCTTCGCTCGGTTATGTATTGGGAGATGAAGGTAGTGGTGCACACATCGGGAAGACCTTTATTGCTGCCTATTTGAATAAGGAATTACCTGAAGAACTTTCAAAAAGATTTTACCAAAGATTTCAACTTAATAAGGATGATGTACTCGATACGGTTTATCGGAAACCAAACCCAAATAGGTATTTGGCAACGTTTAGCAAATTTGTATTTCAAAATTTGAAAGAACCAACTATGGTCAATTTAGTAGCGAATTGTTTTGAAGAATTATTTGAAAAACACATTCTGAAATTGGCCAATCATCACGCTTTGCCGCTAAACTGTGTAGGCTCTGTTGCTTTTTATTACAGTAATATATTACGTGCAGTGGCTTTAAAGAAAGGCATTGTAATGGGTACCATCATCGAAAGTCCGATAGCTGGGCTTAGCCTTTATCACCAAGAAAATAAAACTTTAGAATAAAAAAAGGAGAACCACTGCATGAGTCGTTCTCCTTTTTTTTGAATGCACTTGATTTGTTCTATTTCAGGTTGTGATAAACGTTTTGCACGTCATCATCTTCTTCTAATTTACCGATAAGTATCATCACTTCTTCTATCTCAGCATCACTAAGTTCAACCGTGGACGTAGGTACTCGCTCAAGTTCTGAACTAATGATGTTCAGGTGCTTTGCTTCGAGTGCTTTTTGCATTTTTCCGAAATCAGAAAAAGCGGTGTAGATAATGAGTGCATCTTCATCGGTTTCTATTTCTTCGGCTCCAAAATCAATAAGTTCGAATTCTAACTCTTCAATATTGACGTTTTCATTTTTTATTTTGAAAACACCTTTTCGCTCGAACAAATAATCTAGAGAGCCTGTTTTTCCAAGCTCTCCACCATGTCGATTGAAGTTCATTCTCACGTTTGCAACAGTACGAGTAGGATTATCAGTAGCACATTCGATAAGAATACCAATTCCATGAGCCGCTTTTCCTTCGTACACAATTTCTTCTAACCCTTTTTCATCTTTTGACGATGCACGTTTGATGGCCGCATCAATGCGGTCTTTGGGCATATTGATACCTTTCGCATTTTGAATAGCAACACGCAAACGTGAATTGCCTTGAGGATCGGCACCTCCCAATTTAACTGCTATTGCTATCTCTTTACCTGCACGGGTAAAGCCTTTTGCCATCTTATCGTAGCGGGCAAACATTTTATATTTTCTCTTTTCGAATACGCGACCCATAAAAGTTAGTTATGATTTTTTTTCGATTGCAAATGTATAAATTAATGCTTCACATTGAACAATAACTTGGATGGAAGCGTTGGATTTTATATGATTTTCCTCACAAAAAAAACAGTTGATGCATGCACTAACTGTTTTTGTAAACATTTGGATTATGAAATTTATTTCGAAAGTGCTTCATCAATTTCAAGATTAAGAACCACTGTTGGCAATGGTTTTGGCGATATTTCACAAAAAGTATTATGCCATTTTATGGTCATTGGTACTTTTTGCATGTCCATGGCTCTGCCGCCTTCCATGCGATTCCAGTGGAGTGTAAAGTCTTCGGTACTTCCTTTTTGAATAATTTTCATACCTGATTTTGCAAACAATCCGGTTGATTTAGTAGCCGAATATTCGTTGCCATCAGGCATTAGCACAGTAGCGTTGGTGTAGAAAACAGCCCCCATTTTATCGCCTGTATACGATACCGAGAACTGAGCATCGGTGGCATCCGATTCTTTGTAAAGTTTGGTGCTAGTTACATTAAATGCTCCTGCCGAAAAATCGTATTTCGACACCGGTAACTTGAAATCAGGGGCTTCTACACCAGTGGCTTTACTCGAAATTTTGTAAACACCATCGATGTTGAAAGTGCACGAGCGCACAGCGTTGAGTCCTTCGCCAAAAATATTGATTACTTTCGAATCGTTGTCGAGCGGACTTACCACCATTTCCTTTTCTTTGGCATTGGGTTTAATCTCTTTTCCGTTTACCATCAGCTTGCATTCTGATGGTTTAAACACGATATAATCGTTGGTTTTGTTCACTATTTTTAATTTAAACTTGAGCTGTTTGTCGTTGGCCACAGGCGATTCGATGCTTATGGACACATCAGATCCATCGTTTTGAGTTTTTAAATAAACCAATTTATCATAAGTTTTGGGCTTTTGTGCCATCGAAATGGTGATGCAACTAGCAAACAAAGTAAGAGCAAGGATAGTTTTTTTCATATTATTGAGGTTTTGAATTTAGATGTCAAAATTAGCAGAAAACATGGTTCGCAAAACACTTTCGAATAAAAAATCAAAGATTTCACTCTTAATTAGCGTATCAATATCTAAAATAAGAGATTTGTTTTGAGTCAATTTCCTCGTTTTATATCATTAAAAACGCTAATTTTTAAGTCGATACTAATCGATTGGCATCGAGGTCTAGGTGATTTACTGCCGAACGGAGACGATTTACTGCCAAAGGGAGATGATTTACTGCCGCACGGAGACGATTTACTGCCACACGGAGACGATTTACTGCCACACGGAGATGATTTACTGCCGCACGGAGACGATTTACTGCCGCAGAGAGATGATTTACTGCCGAAGGGAGATGATTTACTGCCGAAGGGAGACGATTTACTACCGCGTCTCCCTTAATACATAAATCAGCCTCACCTTTATTTCATGTGCTTAAGATTGACCGCATACAGCACCACAAACAATATGTCGAATATCACCACCATGCCAAAAAACACATTAATAATAGTGGTGCCTTGTTCGCCCAAACTGCTTACCGAAGCATACATAGCGCTAACTCCGCTAGTTAATGCAATAGAAATATATGGCAAAAACTCACCAACGAGGTAAAGATAAAAACCAGATTTCTTCATCTTCCACATCAAAATCACTCCTCCAAGCGAAATCAATGGAGTTATCAAACTCAATAAGGCATTCATGTTTTTGTATTGCATACTATCGAGCATGGCTTGGTAAGCCATGGGATTGTTGTCTTGCATGGTTTGAAGATATGGGTTGCTACTCATAATTTCTTCGGGCGAAAGAAACAAGTTTTTAAGGCCAAATAAACCCATTAATATCATCAATCCACACATGATGAAACTTAAGGTGCAAATCACTTTTAAGAACTGTGGACGTTCGTTCATTACTATTGAGTCGAAAGATTCGTTTTCCATATTTTTAGTTTTGATTTTTATTAAGAAAAAATCCTATCCCGATTATCGAGATAGGATTTCTGATACATATTAATTCTTATTTTGATTAACTCATGTGTTTTAAATTGACACCATAAAGGATGACAAACACGATTGCGAAAATTAAACCTACCGTAGCCATGATGCCACCCACTAATCCAAGACCCATAGCAATAGGTACAATTGGTTGAAGGATTTCGCAAAGAGCATACACCCAAAATCCTGTTTTCTTTTGTTTCCACATCATCAAAACACCTAATAAAATAGGGAGATTCAATAATGCTTGAACAAGTGCAGCTGTCGCCATTTTACCGTAATCCATGCCCAATGCACCCGCCATTGCGTTCATAGCATTATTTAAATCTTGGCCTGCGTCAGTTTTTAATCCTCCAAACATATCACCAGTACTTGCTAGTGCTGAATATGTAAAGTAATTTCCAATACCGCCTACTAAACTTATTGCAATTCCTACGAATGAAAGAATGCACAATACCGTAATAAACGTTGGTCTTTTTGCTGGTGTACCAGCGGTTGTAGTTGTTTGTTCCATGATAAATAAATTAAGTTAATATTTGTTAAATAAATTATTCTGCTAAGTAAGTCAAAAATATTATTCAACCAAAAAATTAGTTAAATATTTTATTAACAATTCACCTTCGATAAATATATGAAGGATAAGAAAAGAAATTTCTCATAAAACTACCCCTACTCTATTTGCCCTCTAATCAACAGCAATTACGCTGATTTCGACATTCACCCCAAGCGGTAGTTTAGAAACTTGCACCGTTTCGCGAGCAGGAAAATCGCTTGTGAAATACGAACCATACACCTCGTTCACAGCAGCAAAATCATTCATATCGGCTAGAAAAATGGTTGTTTTTACCACATTCGCGAAACGCATTCCGGCATCAGTTAGTATGCCTTTCACGTTTTCCATCACTTGTTTGGTTTCCGACTTTACATTACCCAAAATCAGCTCACCTGTCTTCGGATTTTTACCCACTTGTCCACTAACAAAAAGCATATTGCCCACCTTTACAGCATGGCTATAAGGCCCAATTGGAGCTGGTGCATTTTCTGATGTAATTATTTTTTTCATTATTTTATTATTAATTTTTAGATGATTATTTAAATTTTTGACAAAATTAAGAATATGTTTTATTTGTTCGTCTCTGAAAGATTTTTCAATTACAATTTTCTTTTATTAAAATTAATAATCATACCAATCTTTTCGTCTGCTCAATTTTAAATCCCTCAACACAGCCGACTTTACCAAAATATCAACCGAATACGACTGGCGGAAACCAAACGGTACCCAGTTAAATTTCATTTCCCAACAATGCAAATCTCTGTAAATGTTGATTGATGTCAACGTTAGTTTTTTTGAAGTGAAATCGTAACCAGATGTAAGCGATATTTTCCATTTCTTAGTAAGGCTCAAGTCGCCATTAAATGTTGCCGATTGAGTCACTGTTTTGGTAATTGTGTTCGAATAATTCAAGTTGTAATAAATATTCAAACTCCAAGGAACATTGAAATCAACATAAGCTTCAGGATGCATGCGTATATAATCCATCTCATCCTGAGTAGCTACAGGTGATGCAGGCTTTGGTGTTGAGGGCTTTTCCTTGCTTCTTAAACTGGTGCTAAAAGAAATCGTACCTGATGTAAGTCTTGTGAAACGTCCATCACTACTCAAATACGCAGCACTATCGCCACCAACATGATTCATCAAATATGGGTCGAGCGTGGCACCAGCAGTAATGTCAAGCTTTTTGAACAATCGAGTACGTCCATTCAAATTAATGGGAGTCCATTTATTGGTTGCTGCAGCCGCATTGTAAGCCACCGAGATTCCGAAATTATCAATCAAACTCACCTTCTTGAACACCACACCCGAATCGCTTTGTTGTTTAGTTTTTGCCTCCAAAGTATTGTTCAAACTGAACGCTAACAAGGCCGAACGACCAGCTCCAGGCGAACCATAAATTCCATTCTGAAAGATTGAATACTGAGGCATTGCATGATTTACATCTCCTTCGGCATAATGATAATAACCATATTGTCCTTCGCTAAAATCAGGTCGATAAGTAGCCGTAATAGCAGGTGTAGCCACATGTCTTATTTGTTTCAAATGTTTTGTTTTGAAAAAATAATCGCCATAGAGATGTGTGGTCAGGGCAGTTGAAACATTAAAATCATTCGCTAATTTTACACCATTCACCGTATCCTGAAACACATAATTAACATTCGAATCGTAGTGTTGATGAAGTGTTTGAAAGTACATACTACTTCCCATATTGATAGAAGGTGTGAGTGTAAATACTTTCAATACATTAAGTGAAGTGCTGATAGGAATAGCCAAATGAACCCCATTCTTCATCTGTTGCACAGTGCGATTGGTAAAGAAAGTAGAATCATAAGCTGATATATCATTTCGTGCACTCAATGCGGCACTCATTCCAATTTTTTCGTACCACTTATTTGTAGTGCTGCTTTTGCTTTTCATTGGATAGATTCTATTCATGGTCAATGAAAGTTCAGGCAAACTAGCATCTATCTTTTTCGTTTGAGTGTTCTGTGTATGCCTCAAATTGGCTGAAAAATTAAATGGTGTTCCTTGAAACGACTTGGAATATGCAATGTTTGATGAGAAGGTATTGGTTAAATAATCACCTGTTGGTGCTCCATTGTATTTGCTATTTTTGCTACTACCAGCATTCACACTTGCTGTAAACCTACTGCTAGGATGTGATTTCGGGTCTTGAATATGATTCCAATTGATGAAAAACAATTTTTGAATGGTGGCATTCGGTAATTCACGCTGACCAGTTACAAATTCCGAAAACTTAATATTCACTCTGCCATTGAAATCATACCTTTCGGCATAACTACTGTTCGCACTCAAACCAAAACTACCATTGCCATATATATCACCACGCAATGCCAAATCAAATTTTTCGCTATTGCCAAAGTAAAAACCTCCTTCTTTCAGAAAAAAACCTTGTCCTGCCGACTCGCCATAACTTGGAATTAAAATTCCTGACGCCCTTCCTTTTTTGTTCGGAAAAAGTCCGAATGGAACTACAAGCGGTGTTGGGATATCAGCAATGTATAGACATGCAGGTCCTGTCACAATTTTATCATCAGGAATTACCTTTATTTGTTTGGCTCCTATGTAATAATGAGGATGCTCTGCATCACAAGTAGTGTACTTTCCGTGTGCCACGTAGCAAATATTGCTCGTATCTTTTTTAATGTCTCTGCCATGTATAAACCCATCATTCTGTTGAGTAATTACATCGTTTATTTTTCCCTTTTTTGTTTTAAAGTTATAGGTAATTTTTCCTGCTGTAAATTTATCCTTCGCTTGAAGAAACACAGGCAATTGACTATCCTTACCAGCACTATCCTTTATACTAGTAGCAAACACAAGGTCCTTACCAAAATCAATTTCAATGTAGCCTGCTTCCAGTTTAATATCTTGATAGGCAACATGAGCATTGTTATAAAGGTATGCTTTTTGATTCTCCATATCAATCAACATCGAATCTTTTGCATCATAGGTTACCTTATCTTTAAGAAACGAATCTTGATCCAAAGCTTTTTTTACCGTGTCCTTGGTCGATTTAACAGAGTCAGTATCGAATGTAGCAGTTTTAGCCTGAGAGTAACTATATGTAGTTATTAACAAAC
>Ga0194047_10000239_pt1 | contig 37318 bp, 29 predicted proteins | sample JunL225m_MetaG_2_FD_160070 | JGI IMG/M metagenome (GOLD analysis project Ga0194047, IMG submission 160070) | Anoxic zone freshwater microbial communities from boreal shield lake in IISD Experimental Lakes Area, Ontario, Canada - Jun2016-L221-5m | ecosystem: Environmental > Aquatic > Freshwater... | reverse complement strand
ATTATGTATAGACTCATTATTATATTGTATACTAATAAGGCGCTTGCTTTCACTTTAGCCTTGTTGATTATTCTCAATTGTGGACTATTGAGGTTTTCCACCATCATTATGTCCGAAATTCCTTATCTTTTCTTCACATTACTTACCTTTTATTATGTTACAAAAGTGAAAGAAGAGATTCCCTTCTATAAATCGAAGTATTTTTATGGAGTTCTTTTATCCTCGGTAGCTACTTATTATCTAAGAAACATTGGCATTGTGCTGGTAGGAGCCATTGCCATGCATTGGTTGCTCGAAAAAAAATGGAAACAAGCGGGGGTATATATTATAGGGTTTGTGCTTTTATATCTTCCTTGGATAATTCGAAATTCGATGCTTGGGCTCCAAAGCCGTTACGTAAGCACAATGATGGCAGCGAATGCTTGGCGGCCAGAGCAAGGTGAGCTGAACACAGTTGGTAGTTTTTTAGATAAAATGTTTACCAACTTTGTTGACACCGTGATAAAGGGATTTGCTGAGGTGGTATTCCCATTTATCAACCCTAATGAAACTCCTAGCATTTTACTCATTGGCAGTGTGGTGCTTATCCTCACTTTTATTGGTGCATGGAAATTGAATAGATACCGAACTTTGTTTTTGTTCTATCTACTTGGCAATATTGCTATCTTTCTGGTGTGGCACGAAGGTAATTCTTCGCGATATGTATGGCCACTTGCGCCTTTTCTTACCATTTGTCTTTTTGGTGGAGTGTATCAAATGATTGTTAATTTGAATGAAAAACAAAAAAAATTGGTGCCTCATTACCTTCCTTACCTATTGCTGCCATTGGCGGTATTAAATGCTTTTGGGTTGAAACAAATACATGCCATGGCCATGGAAAAGGATTACGAACCTGCATACAGAAATTACTTTGATATGGCAGATTATGTAAAAAAACTAAACAATAACCAACTCGTGGTGGCTTGTCGGAAGCCTGGGATGTTTCATTATTTTTCGGATGGATTTGTAACTAATTATAAGGATACCGAAAGCGACCGTGAACTAATAACTGATCTTATTGACAAAAAAGTGGACTATTTAGTGCTCGAAAAACTGGGGTATAGTTCGGTGTATCGGTATCTGCGACCTGCCGTTGAAAAGAATCAGGATTTATTTCAAGTTGTGTATTTCAAGGAAAATCCGAATACTTTCCTTTTGAAGTTTGATATTGAAAAAGCAAAAATCAAATTGAAATACATACACTTACAGAAATAAAATGTTATTCAAAAAAAGTGACATATACCATTCCGGATTACGAAATATGCGCGTCACTTGTGACGGAGGACATTACGAAAACAAAACCCTATCCGTCTCTTGTGACATGACACATTACGAAAACAAAACCCTATCCGTCACTTGTGACATGACACATTACGAAAACAAAACCATGTCCGTCACTTGTGACACGACACATTACGAAAACAAAACCATGTCCGTCACTTGTGACACGACACATTACGAAAACAAAACCCTATCCGTCACTTGTGACCCGACACATTCTGTTTCTGGAACCCTATCCGTCACTTTTTTACCTAAAAACGCTCATTTTTAGATTATCAAAGTCGTTTTAGAGGTATATTTTAAAGGAGAAGTAAGCTATTAGATTTGAGAAGCTAGGACACAAAACAAGTTTGATGGATGAGTTCAGCCTATTTTATTTAATACCTGACTTTTTACCGCGTTTCTTGTTTCCATTCGATGGCATCGAAAATCCATCGCCATCCACTTTATATTCTCTTCTTCTACTTCTCCAAAACGAGGTACCATTGTGATCTTGATTCGGGTCTCTTTTACGAGCATCGAAATGGTGCATTTGAGCCCTAGGTTTATCGGCACGATGAAACAAACGAGAGAAAAAACCACCTGACTTAGCACTGCTTTCCTTGCCTGCTTGCGAAAAGGAAGCAGTTGAAAATCCAACAATAAATATTACAAACAAAAACACTTTTTTCATAGCATACAAACCTAACTATTTCTTGATAATTATCAAGCGATTCCTTTTACGAGTTTTCAAAAATTTCTAACAATTAAGATTAAAGACTCATTTCCTTAACTAAAAATAGGCTCTTATTTGCGCACCACCAGTATGTATCGCATTGGTTCCTGCCGATTTTCGACCATCATACGTAATGCTTATTTGCATATTGTTAGATAAATTTCGTTGATAAGCCATTCCCCAAGTGATGTTCTGCCCAGGTTTCAAGGCATCTAACATTTCGAAGGCCAAAGCAGAATTCGATTGTTTTGCATTATAACTTATTTGAATGTAATTAGCCTTCATATTAAAACTGCCTTTATTCAATACATTCCATTTCAATTCTGCTCCATAATCTTGTAGTTGAGCCTTTACCTGAAGCGAATCGGTTTCGGTACGGTTTTCCTTATTACTATATTTAAAGGAAACCGAAACTCTAAATGCTGTAGTGGGCTGGTAGTTGAGTTTTGGTTCCATTGAATAATAATCGATTTTGTAATTTCGCGCACTAAAATACTGTGACGAATTTGACTTTGTTCCATAAATTCCATCAAAATTACAACTCATTTGTTGAATAAAATTCCATCTCACTCGAGCCTCTTCATAAGCATTCATTCGTTCTTCGTATCCATTCGTTAATAACGATTTGTTCTTTACCTCCTGATACGAAAGATCGATACCAAACAAAGGACTCAATTGGTTTATGAACAAGGTATTTCTAAACGAAGAATTGAGTGTTACCAATGTTTTAAAAGCGGTTGTAGCTGTGTCATTCTTGATAACTAAAAAAGGATTGTAAGCTCGTTCAAGAATATTATCGAACGATTTTCTATCCACTCTATATGAAGTTTGGTTATTAAATCTTGCCACAAATTTTTTCCAACCTGTTTTGGTTGCCCATATTACCGATGGTTTCAGGTTGAGCACTTCGCTAAATTGATTGTTATACGTTTTTATATAACTATTAGTTGGCGTAAAAACTTTGATATACGTTGCAAGACCTGGTATAGGTGCAATTTCGAATTCTCCTAATTGTTTTATTCCATCGCCATTATAGTCAATCCACTGATAAATGCCAAGTCCTGCTGTTACCTGCACATACGAATATTCTTTCTTTGCTTCTAGTCCAGAACCTATCTCATAAAACGAACTTGAGCTTATTACACCTTTTAACAATTTGAAACTATACTCCAGCCTTGCAACCAAGGAATTATCGGGCAACTGATTGGTGAGTTTTAAATCTAAGATTTCTAATTTTCTATACGAAGCATTAATCTTTAACTGGCTATTCACATTCTTTCCAAGTTCTAAAAAAGCTCCATAATTTCTTGCAAGTGTAGCTTGGTTAAAAGATGCATTGCCTAGTGTATCTTTTACAGCATAGTCAATTCGTTGTTTGTAATTTATTCCATATCTATTTTTGGTGGTATCTGCATTTTGGGCAAAAGCCTGCCATTCCCAGAACTTATAACTGTTCGAGAGTAAGGAATCTTTTTTACCTTTTAGCGAAAACTGATTTTGTTCGAATTCATCCTTCAAGCCAATACTCAACCATTTTATTTTCTGAGCAACACTAGACTTGTGCCTATAAAAGTTGGTATTGGTTGCGCTTGATGAAGTAAGAAAACTTCCATCGTACATCAAACTTAATCCCTTTTTCGAAACCGAAAACATCGCATTGTGTTTATTAGCGCTGTAATACATTCCTTCTTGAAAAGTATTGAATTTGTATCCAACACTTCCAAGTCCTCGTTTTACTAACGCAACCGATGCACCAATAATATGTTGGTCGGCAAGTGTAGCAGTTGTTCCTCTATTCCAGTCGCGTTCGAACTCAATACTTCTATATCTTTCAATTGGTGAAAAATATTTTTGAACATATTCATAGTTTATGTTGCTAAGTAATTTCATTCCATGCTTCGTACTATCTGTACTTGCTGCTTTTGATATGGACGAAACATTATCATAATTCAATTTGAGTGCATAACCTACATCATCATAACTATCGACAGTTGAGAAGGTATTTAGCACATTATTGCTCACACCAGCTTCCATTGTGAGTTTGTTGTTTTTATCAAAAACATATTCGAATCCGGCTGTAACCATTTGTTTTTTCTTTGGTGTTATCAATTGAATCACGGGTTCATAACTTCCGTGCAATGTATCGCCATTCACACTAGGTGCAACCCATTGAAACACTTTTCCATTTGCATCAGATATTATTTGATTATAATTCCCTTTCCCGGCACCCACATTACTAAAGGTCACCCTAAAATGGGTGCTATCGACCAAACCGTTTCTTACATATACTTTTGTTGGACTGTACACAAATACTTTTTTGTATAGATGAGTTCCAATAGTCGTATCGGTTTTGTAATACAATATTTCATTCGCATTCCAAGCTATGCTGTCAACGCTTGGTGTAACCGCTCGCGATAAGGTATCTCCTATTTTTGAAAGCAATCGTTTGTCATCATCCGACAAAGTTTGTTGCAATGGCTGATTCTTACTGTCTTGTTCCGAATAAATATGAAGATGAACTTTTAATTTATTTTGTTCGTAATCGTTTCCAAAATGAAGCAAAGACCGAGCATAATTTTTATCAGAATATTGAAACTCCACCACAATGCGCTTATCCTTTGTGATGAGTTGCTTTGCAGTAAAAATAATTTCACCGGTGTTGTAATTGATGGTGTAGTCGTTTTCTTGTCCACGTTCTACCACTTTCCCATCCACATAAATTTTCTCCGAGCCTGATAGTATAATAATGTAAGGTTCGTTTTCATTTCCTTTCAAACGGTAAGGACCTTGATTTCCTTCAATGCCTTGAATCTGATTGCGACCAAATTTTCCGCGCGAAACAGCTGCACTCAATGATGTTTTATAAATACCTTGTTTACTTTTTATTTTCGAATCGGGATTGGTTTTAACTGCGGTTGAAAAACTAACACCCTGCGCCTTTTTGTTGAAATTCATAAAATATCCTGTGGGTCGTACAAGTTGAAAATCGCCAGCAATTAATTTCGAATTAGCATTCGATAATTGAATAAATACCTTATCAAATTCTTGTAATTTTTGGGTATTACCTTCGGCTTGAATAGGGATATTATTGTCGGTGGCAGCCAAAACTAAATCAATATTATTACTTAAATGTCCTGATAATTGAAGATTAAGATTGGAGTTGACAATCATATCTTGATTGTTCCCAACAGTAAAACCTCTGGAAATACTTCCTGATTTATTCAGTCCTTCCATCTTAAAAATATCATCATTATCAGACTTTATGTCATAGCTGAATGGATTTGCATTGCCAAACAAATCGGGTCTAATTCGATTGATATCTTTGTGTCGCACCGTTTCTGAAAACAAATAGGGAAAAGTCTTATACGACAAAATCAAACTTGGAGCGTTGGTGTTTTCCTTTATCTTTGTCTTGTTGATGAATAACTTCCCCTCTGCATAAATTATTTTGTAACATGAACTATCAACTTGTTTTCCATCAGGTGTAGCAATGGCAAAACTCCCGGGAACAATACTTAGTGAATCGAGTTGGATAGTATCTTTACTGAGGTCAATAGTTTTTATACGCGAAGTGTTAGTGACTTGAGCCAAACAACTCACAGCTATAAAAAACAATATAAAAACAATGCCCTTTTTAATTATCACAGAATAAAATTACTAATTATGTGCAAACAAAAGCATTTTATACATTTGTAGCGTTAAAATATAAACGCAAAGAGATGAAAAAAATTGTCACCTACAACTTAAATGGTATTCGTTCAGCAATGAGCAAGGGATTAATCGATTGGCTCAAAGCCACTAATCCCGATATATTGTGTTTACAAGAGTTAAAAGCCGAGCCATCTCAATTAGACTTGAATGTATTTGAAGAGGCAGGATATCATCACTTCTGGTATCCAGCCCAAAAAAAAGGATATAGTGGTGTAGCTATTTTTTCTAAAACAAAACCCGATTATGTTGAATACGGATGCGGAATAGCAGAATATGATTTTGAAGGAAGAGTGATTCGTGCCGACTACGGTGATGTTTCGGTAATGAGTGTTTATCACCCAAGTGGAAGCAGTGGGGAAGAAAGACAAGCTTTTAAAATGAAATGGCTGGCTGACTTTCAACAATACATCAATAAATTAAAGAAGGAACGACCGAAACTGATTATCTGTGGCGATTACAATATTTGCCACCAACCCATCGACATTCATAATCCTAAGAGCAATGCAAAAAGCAGCGGCTTTCTTCCTGAAGAACGCGAATGGATTGATTCGTTTATGAAAACAGGCTTCATCGATAGCTTCCGACATTTCAATGCAGAACCACACCACTATACTTGGTGGAGTTTCCGATTTAATTCGCGGGCAAAGAATCTTGGGTGGAGAATTGATTATAATTTAGTGAGCCAGAACTTAGAATCGAAAATGAAACGTGTGGCCATATTGCCTGAAGCAAAGCATTCCGACCATTGTCCTGTAGTATTGGAAATTGATTTTTAAAAAATAGATTTTAAATCTTGGTAAGCAGTTTGAGTTTGTTGCTTTATATGCTCAATAACCTCCTGTACTGAGGAAATCTCATGTATCAATTCTACACTTTGTCCAGCACACCAAAGAGTTTGATAGTTGCCTGGATGAATAGAAGCCTCTAACTTTTTCATTCCACTCAATTGAACCCACATCTTAAAATACTTTTTAGTTCTAGAGTTAGTCGACAATTGTTTCTCAAGCCAATTTTGTTTGTAACCTATCTTCTTTGCAAAAGGTGTATCGATGATTGTGCAGGGTGTTCCTGATATTTTTTCGGTGAGAACAATATCTTGCATTTCAGAATTGACAATTGCATTCTTATATTCAATACTTACGCCTGCTTCTAGAGTTGCAATAAAACGTGTCCCTACAGATACTCCAGCTGCTCCCATCGATAGCATCGACAATACTCCTGCACCTGTTGCTATTCCCCCTGCCGCAATAACAATGCTTGTTGGGAAATGTTGATGCAATGACGGAATTAATACTTGCAAGGGGTTTGGCCCTGCATGCCCTCCTGCGCCCTGACCCACGGCTATAAAACCATCGCATCCTAATTCGAAACATTTTTGTGCGTGAGCTATATTGGTAACATCACAAAACACCTTTGCGCCATAGCCGTGTGCTTCTTCTATTACTTGCTTTGGGTTACCTAATGAAGTAATGTAAAAGGGAACTTTCTTTTCAATACAAATCTTCAGATGCTTTTCATATAAAGGGTTTGTTTTTTGAACAATTAGATTTATACCGTAGGTTCCATTTACACTGAGTTTTTCTTTTTCATTGTTTAGATGGTCCAAAACCTTTTCCAATTCACCATCTTTGCGGTAGTTTAAACTCGGAAACGAACCTGCAATACCGTTGTTCATAGCGGCTATTATCATGGCCTCGTTGCTTACCAAAAACATTGGAGCCATTATCATTGGGAAATCTATTTGTAAGCTATCGGTAAGTTGAGTTCTCATTTGGTGAAAAGATTAAAGTAAATTAATCAAAAAAATAATTTATTTTTGAAAGCGTAAAGATAAGACGTTACTAGTAACGATTCAAAACTAATTATTCAAACAATGGCGGTAACAAGAATTTTTGATATCATTCCACAGTTGTTGGAAAAGTACAACAAACCTAATGCTTTGGCAGCTAAGGTAAATGGCAAATGGGTAGAATATTCTACTCAAGAATTTGCCGACACGGTCAATTATTTAAGTTATGGTCTTCTTCAACTAGGGATTGAGAGAGAAGAAAAAATTGGAATCATATCGAACAACAGACCGGAATGGATATTTGCTGACTATGCCATACAACAAAGCGGTGCAGTTAGTGTCCCTATCTATCCAACCATCAGCGAAACCGATTTGAACTTTATCTTTAGTGATGCCAAAATAAAATACGTTTTTGTTTCGTCAATTGATTTGTACAATAAAGTAAAAGCTGTTGCTGCAACACTTCCTTCGGTGAAAGGGATTTATACATTCAACAATATTGAAGGGGCCAATCATTGGACTGAATTGGTGAATATTGGCAAGCAAAATAATAAATCGAAGGAGATTGATGTGATTAAAAATTCAATCAAGCCCAATGATTTGTTTTCTATCCTTTACACTTCGGGCACAACTGGAAATCCAAAGGGAGTGATGCTTTCGCACGATAATTTAATTAGCAATTCAATTGCTTGTCAGGTGTTAGCTCCTTTTCATTCGTCATGGAAAGCGCTAAGCTTTTTGCCATTGAACCATGTTTACGAACGCATGTTGAATACCTTGTATTTATATTTAGGTGTTTCTATCTATTATGCCGAAAGCTTTGATACAGTTGGAGAAAACCTTAAAGAAGTGAAGCCTCAAATATTTGTTACTGTCCCTCGATTGCTCGAGAAGGTGTACGATAAAATTATTGCAAAAGGTTCGGAACAAAAGGGAATTAAGAAAGCCATTTTTTTCTGGGCAGTTAATCTAGGTTTGCGTTTCGAATTACATGGAGCCAATGGATGGTGGTACGAACTTCAATTAAAAATAGCCAATAAACTAGTGTTCACTAAATGGCGTGAGGCCTTAGGCGGAAACGTTGTGGCCGTTGCATCGGGAGGTGCGGCCTTGCAACCTCGACTTGCTCGAGTGTTCAATGCTGCTGGAATTGTTTGTCTCGAAGGATATGGATTGACTGAAACATCACCCGTGATTGCGGTAAATAATTTTACTCCTAATGGGATATGTTTTGGAACGGTAGGTCCGGTGATAGAACGTGTAAAGGTGTCGTTTGCCGAAGATGGTGAGATACTTGTGAAAGGTCCTAATGTTATGCTGGGTTATTTCAATCGTCCAGATGCTACTGAAGAAGCTATTGACAAAGAGGGTTGGTTTCATACTGGCGACATTGGAGAATTTCTTGACAATCGATTTCTTAAAATTACTGATCGTAAGAAAGAGATATTCAAAACTTCGGGAGGCAAATACATTGCCCCTGTGATGATTGAAAATAAAATTAAAGAATCACCCTTTATTGAACAAGTGATGGTGATAGGAGAGAATGAAAAATATGCATCGGCACTTATTGTTCCTTCCTTTGCTTATCTAAAAGAATATTGCAAGCTCCATAAAATTGAATTTACCAGCAACGAAGAACTTATTAAAAATGCGGAAATAAAATCGAGAATAGTGGAGGAGATAGAAAAGGTGAATAAGAAACTTGCTCATTACGAAACGATAAAACGCCCTGAATTACTGGCTCGCGAATGGACCATCGATAAGAATGAAATGACTCCGAAACTTTCGTTGAAACGAAAAGTCATCATGGCGGCTAATAAGGATTTGATTGCAAAAATTTACAGAACAACTGAACAATAAACTACTTTTTAGTTAGGTATGACATCTACAAAAAACAATAAAAAGCAAAAGCACCAAAAACCAAATAACGCGAGTACCAACACCAATAAGCTCAACCGAAAAACTGTTATTCAACTTTGCGTTGTGCTCTTCATCGCCTCATTTTTGCTGTATGCAAATACCCTACATCACCGCTATGTATTGGATGATGCGGCTGTGATTAAAGAGAATGTGTTAACCAAAGGTGGAGTGCATTCTATCAAACAAATACTGTCATCGAGTTATAGAGAAGGTTATGTGAACAACGACCATGGTATTTACCGTCCGCTGACCAAAGTAATGTTTGCTATCGAGTGGCAGTTGGCTCCCGACAAGCCTTTCCTTGGGCATTTGATGAATCTTATTTTTTATTCCATCACTTGCGTTTTGCTTTTCCTGTTGTTTCTGCGATACATCAAAATGAATCCTTATGTTTTATTCTTTGCGAGTTTAATTTTTGCACTACACCCCATCCATACCGAAGTGGTGGCAAACATTAAGAGTAGAGATGAAATAATGGCGGCCTTTTTCTTAATCCTCTCGTTGCTTTCTATTTCGAATTACCTTAATTCGAAAAAAATTATTGCCCTCATTGCTTCTATCGTCTGCTTTTTTCTTGGCTTGTTGTCGAAAGAATCGGCTATTATTTTTGTTGGCATTGTTCCTCTTGTGATTTATTTCTTTACAAGTACTAGTTCTAAAGAAACGATTAAAATAACTGCCGTTACTGCCGTTACGGCCATTGCTTATCTTTTGCTTCATTTAAAAGTAATGGGAACTATTGGGGTTCCTAATATTCATCCTACCGACAATTCGATATTGATGGCAACTAATTATTTTCAACAAAAAGCTACTGCCATTTTTATTTTAGGAAAATATTTATTGCTGCTTTTGTTTCCTCATCCGCTGTCGAGCGACTATTCGTTCAATACCATTCCCATTGTTACTACTGCTGCCAACCTTGGTTTCTTGTTGGCTTTTCTGGTTCATGTGGCTTTGTTGGGTTATGCCTTGGTTCGCCTTAAATCAAAACACTTTCTTTCGTTCTGCATTTTGTTTTACCTCATCAGCATGTCCATTGCTTCCAATCTATTTATGGTGATAGGTACCAACCTTGCTGAGCGACTTTTGTTCTTTCCTTCCATTGCTTTCTCCTTGGCCTTGGCATGGACCATTGCTACCTTGGCTAAGATGGATTTGAAGAACCTCAATCAAAAACTATCAGCGGTGCTGAGCACTAATAAGGCCATCGTTGGTGGGTTTGCGTTGATATTGGTTTTGTATTCGTACAAAACAATTGCGCGCAACAAAGCTTGGAACAATGGTGTGACGCTTTACGAAACCGATTTGAAAACCGTGCCCAATAGTTCGCACCTTTTGCTTTTCCATGCCGACAACCTTACGCTTAAAGACTCTTTAGTTGGTTTGTCGGATGATGTGAGGAAGCAACGATTTGCTCTTGCTCAAAAAGAAATTGATAAAGCGCTGAGTATATATGAGGAGATGCCCGATGCACATAATGTGGCTGGAAGGATTTGGTACGAGTATAAAAATTATGATTTGGCTTTAAAAGAATATAGTAGGGCCATGTACCTCAATTCGGGCACTGCTTCGTATCATAACAATGTGGCTACCTGTTATTTTTCTACTGCAAAATATCCTGAGGCGGCTGCAGAATTTAAGAAATCGACCGAACTAAATCCGTTGGATGCCGACTCGTTTTGCAATTTGGGTAGTGCGTATGGCGAGATAGGACAAGCTGCTGTGCGAAGCAAGAACAAAGATACTGCCGACAAATACCTGCATCTTGCTATCGACAATTTCTACCGTGCCACTGAACTCAATCCTAAATATAAAGGTGCTTTCCAGTTTTTGGGGCTTACATATAATACCATTGGCGATACCATCAATGGGAAAAAGTATTTGGATATTGCCCGTGGCTTGTAAATGCAGGTGGTGATTTAGGGGCATGGTTGTTCTTTACCGCAAAGACACTATGGCGCAAAGAAGGCAATAGCGAAAAGCCAATAGCGAATAGTTATTCGTAACTGATTTTTTGTTGCTTATTTATAGCTGAGAACACAGAGTTAAAAACCGCTGAGGCTCGCAGAGTTTTGCTCTCATGTCTCAAATCCTAAATCCTAAATTATAATTCCTAAATTTTAATTCGTAGATTCGTATTTCGGAAGTTTATTCATCAGATTACAAATTACCTATTTTTTTCGTGCCTCAACTATACAATATATATGTATCCCTTTTCGGTCAATTTTTAACATTTCCCGCATCATGTTTTCTGCTTTTTTCATTTTTCGGACAGTTGTTTTTCCGAAAAAAGGGAGTTCGTTTTTCAAAATGAAGGTAGAAGAAGGCAAAATTTCGAGTTTTTGGGAAAACAACTTCCACTCCTCTCCAAAATAAGTGACCAACCCTCTCTCTTTTCTCTATAAAAATCTCATATATTACTGTTTTTTAATGCCATAAAAGGCGATAGTTCGCAAGTCTACTGGTTAAAAACTGGCAAAAACACCCCCCTTTTGTCAACATGCGAGGGGCAGCCTTGCGCGCAAGGCTATGCCTCGCATGTTTGCGAACGATAGAATTGCAACCAATCCGACCCCTCGCATGTTTGCGGAAGGGTAAATTTTGACCAAGGATGAGGTTCGCATTATTGCGACCCTTAGTTTTTGTTCTTAGAACATCAATCGCAAGTTTGCGAGGGGTGGTTTTTTATCCATTTTTTGGTTTCGCCAACATGATTTCTTCAAAATTTTTGGCCGAAATGGGGTTTGGAATTATTTCTGCGGAGCAATTCTTCACCAAAAAAAAGTTTGAAATGATGAAGGATGATTTCGTTCTCGCTTCCTTAGCTTTTAGCTATTCGTCAACGCAAGTTTACCAATAACTAACATTCATCATGTTTCGCATTTTCATGAAAATCGCCCATCTATTTTTGATAATTTTGTTGCGTTAATCAATCATCGTTATTCAATCGTCATCCGATTATCAATTATGTCAATTAAGAATTTCAAATTCACTCCTACACTGCAAGTCATCAGCTTGCTAGTTTTGGCAATAGGCCTTAATTTCAATACGCTTTTTGGTATATACACCTTAGACGATGCTGTGGTGATGAGCTCCAACACCATGGTAGAAAAAGGCATTAGCGGAATACCCGAGATATTCACAAGCAATTTGCTAGATGGTTCCAAAGGTTCGCATGCCAACCTCACGCAGGCTCGTTATCGTCCTTTCTCTACGGCTACCTTTGCGGTGGAGTATCAGTTTTTCGGTCGCAACCCTATGGTGAGTCACCTCATCAATCTAAGTATATTTCTATTGCTGGTGCTGGTTTTGTTTCGTTTGCTGCGCACTTCCATCTTTCAGCATCAGCACGAGTATTTGGCTTTTGTCACCTGTTTGATTTATGTAGCTCACCCCATCCACACCGAAGTGATAGCCAACGTAAAAAGTCGCGATGAGTTAATTACTTTTCTATTTGTGGTGCTTTCGCTCAAGTTTTTTATTCAATATAGTTTGAAGCAAAGCTATGTGCAGCTTTCGCTCGCCTTGCTTTGTTTTTTCGTTGCCTTGCTTACGCGCGAAAGCGCCATCACTTTTGTAGCGGTGGTGCCGCTGGTGATGTATTATTTTTACAACCGAACCATTAAACAATCGTTGCTTTATGCCCTTCCATTGGTGTTGGTATCGGTTTTGTTTCTTGCCATTCGTTATTTTGCAACGCGCAATGCTCACGACACCACACCGCTCATAGTGCTCAATTCGCCATTCATGTGGGCAACAGCCTCTCAGGCCTTTGCCACCAAAACGTTTATTCTGTTGAAGTACATCGGCTTGTTGTTTTTCCCACATCCACTCTCGTGGGATTATGGCTTTAATCAAATACCGTATATCTCCTTGGCCTCAGTCGAATTCGTGGTATCGTTGGTTGTCATCGTGGCCTTGTTGGTTTATGGTTTGATGAAATTCAAATCGAAATCCATCTACTCGTTCAGTATCCTTTATTATTTTGTTACCATTTCTTTGTTCAGCAATTTTCTTGTTGATGTGGGCACACCGCTATCCGAGCGGTTTCTGTTTCAGCCCTCGCTTGCTTTTTGCATCATCATCGCTTCGCTTTATTTGCACTTCGAACAAAAATCGCAGGTGCTTTCCACTGCTTTACTTGCCGTGGTGGTTGTTTTGTTTTCTATAAAAACAGTAGTACGCAACCGAGTGTGGGAAAACAACGAAACCCTCAACCTTACTGATGTGTCCACTTCACCCAATAGCGAACGCACCAATCAATATGCAACAGAACTGTATATTTTAAAAGCAAACAAAGAAACTAATATCGACCTGAAAAGAGAGTACTTCAGAAAAGCAGCTTACTATGGCGAGCGCTGTATTCAAATCTATCCCGACAACCCCATTGCTACCATGGAGCTAGGTTCGGCTTATTTCGGATTGCAAGATTATTACAAAACAGCAGAGTACTGGACCAAAACCTATCGCCTCATCCCCAACGACCCACAAGCTAAGTATTGGGTTGAGTATCTGAGTAACGTGTTCAACAAACAGGGCAATGGGTTTAGCGAACATGGCGACCGAGGTGAAGCCATCAATTGTTTTAAGAAAGCAACACAACTTAATTACGACAATGTGGAAGCGTGGTACAACTTAGGAGGTCATTATTATTTGAACAAAGACAGTGTGAATGGTTCATTAGCTTGGGAAACCGTGAAACGCCTCAGCCCGAATCATCCGCTCGATATGAAAGATTTCGAAAATTAACTACCATTAACTTAGTATTTTTGGGTGAGTTCTCTTTTCAATTTGGATAATGCTTACTTTTGCGACCTTAATCCAAACCAATGAAAGTAATCGAACACATCAACCGAGCAAATTCAACCTTATTCTCTATGGAAATTCTTCCTCCATTAAAAGGGAAGAGCATACAATCGATATTCGATGGTATCGACCCGTTGATGGAATTCAAACCTTCCTTTGTTGATGTTACTTATCATCGCGAAGAATACCTTTACAAAAAACGTGAAGGAGGATACTTGGAAAAAGTAAGCATCCGCAAACGACCAGGAACGGTTGGTATTTGCGCAGCCATCATCAATAAATATCATATCGACACTGTGCCGCATATCATCTGCGGAGGCTTCACTCGCGAGGAAACCGAGAATGCTCTAATCGATTTGCAATTCCTAGGTATTGATAACGTACTTGCTTTGCGTGGCGATTCGATAAAGAGCGAACCCGAATTTGTTCCTGAACCCAACGGACATCATTATGCCATCGACCTTGTGAAACAGATAAAACAAATGAACAATGGACGATACATGGAAAACGATTTGGCCGATGTAGCTCCTACCAATTTCTGCATTGGTGTGGCTGGTTATCCCGAAAAACATTTCGAAGCTCCTAATATGATTTCGGATATGAAACACCTGAAAGCTAAAATAGCCGCTGGTGCTGAATACATCGTCACTCAAATGTTTTTTGATAATCAACAATATTTTTCGTTTGTAAACAAATGCCGCGAGATGGACATCAACGTTCCTATTCTCCCCGGTTTGAAAATAATGACCTCCAAAAAACAAGCTACTACATTATCTAAAATATTTAAGATTGACATTCCACAACCTTTGTTGGAACAAATTGAAAAATGTAAAACAGATGAACAAGCAAAAGAAGTAGGTATTGAATGGTGCATTCAGCAATCGAAAGAATTGATACAAGCCAAGGTCCCTTGTCTTCACTTTTACACCATGGGCACTTCCGAAGTTACTCGCAGAGTAGCGAGTAAGGTGTTTTAAATAAACGAAACTTTTTTCGAAGGTTATCTGTTCATCAGTTTGCTGATGTACTTGCCAAGTATATCAAACTCCAAATTCACTTTGGTTCCTACTTTAAAAGTATGGAAATTGGTATGATGATAGGTATAAGGAATAATGCATACCGAGAACGAATGTTGCAAAGAATTGACCACTGTTAAACTTACACCATTCACCGTTACGCTACCTTTCTCCACCGTAATGTTTCCGTTTGATGCATCATAATCGAAAGTAAACATCCAGCTTCCATTCGTTTCCGAAACATGGGAACAAGTTGCGGTTTGGTCTACATGGCCTTGCACAATGTGGCCATCTAGGCGGTCGCCAAGTTTCATGCAACGCTCCAAGTTCACCTTACTGCCAAGTTCCAACCCTCCAAGGTTTGATTTCTGTAACGTCTCGTTAATGGCTGTAACGGTGTAACTATTATCGCTGATGGATATCACGGTAAGGCAAACTCCATTATGGGCAATGCTTTGATCAACTTTCAACTCGTGAATAAAATCACATTTCACTGATAGGTGAAGATTGCTTTGTTCCTTTTGCAAGGCTACTACTTCGCCCACTCCTTCAATTATTCCTGAAAACATACGCTTATTATCTTGCAGCTCCCGATGGTTCTTTAAGTAGCTGTATAAATCCTTTTAACTCTCGTGGAATAATTCCATCCACATGTATTTCGTTCACGGTACATACGTAGAAATAAACCCCATCAGGGCACATCATCTTAGTACTTGAGTTTTTCCCATCCCATAAAATATCTTTGTCGTTCGTTTCGAACATGAGTAATCCCCAGCGGTCGTATATTCTTATTTCAATATCTTTTACGTAACGATAGCCTGGCAATGGAGTCACCATATCGTTTATGTTGTCGCCATTAGGAGTAAACACATTTGGCAATTCGTATTCAGGACAATTGTCTACACAGGTTTTAGTAACAATCACACTTTCGTTACCTACTGAATCGAATGCGGTTACAGCATAACAACCTGCTGTTGATTGCACCCCTTCGAATAAATACTGATGCGTGAAACTGGTTACACTCACATCATTTGTAGTGTAAATCAAGACCAAGGCTTCGTCTGTGGTTGGCGCAAAATATACATTATAGCCCACTGCATCATGACAACAATACGTGTTTGGATTGGTCCACGATATTACATTCTGAAAAATACCACAATCGTTCTCCACCATAAAGTTTGGCTGACAAGGTGGCACAATGTCAATAGGGGTTTCGCACCTTATTTGCGACATATTATATAATGGTCGAGGAATAAGTGGGTCGTTGAATTGCCCAACTGTTCTAACTTTATAACAGAACACTTGACCATTCACCACATTCGTATCAACGTAGGTAGTCGTGTTTGTGCTATCATACAGTACAAAGTTCTGCGAACCATGTGGATTTGGTTTATAGATATAATATTTATAATTGACCCAAGGAACAATAGCTTGCCATGATAAAGTGATTTGATTACCCGCAGGTGTTGAACTAAGAAATACAGAAGATGCTGAATTGGTAGAACCTACCAATGTAGCGTTGGAATAAAAATCGATTCGATAGGTATATCCCGAGTCAAGCGTATTTATTCCCGAGTCAACAAATCCTGTATCGGTGATTTGAGAAAATTGCAAAGGATAAATATAACTTGCAACCTGCGAAAAACTAAGACTGCCTGTGATTCCTGGTGAACGCATCAATCTATATTCGTAAGGAGGAGGATATACTATGGTATCTAAATTAGGTGCGCCTGCCAATGGTTTTATCCAATGAACCCAAATCGAATCGTTGGTACCCGTGCTCAGCACACTTACATTGGTGATGATTGGAACATCGCGTACGAGTGATACACAAGCATTGTCGGAGGCATAGCTTTGTGAACCATCGGAATAATAGGCTACTATAATATAGGAATAACTAATACCACTTATCAATCCTTGACCATTGTTATTATCTGTGAAGATGGTAGTATTCGGCCCTGTGTTGGCAATCAATGTATATCCTGCCGAAGCTGGCAAGCCTGTCTCGCAAACACTGTGAAAGAAAGGAATACAATTGTTGCTTCGGTAAATATGATAACCTACTAAAGGGTTCACCCCAACGCTATCGTGACAAGCTGCATCATTCCAATCAACAATAATACTTGAGCCATTTGGTGTAGCAGTAACTCCTGTTGGCGCTGGTGCTATCACCCTAATGAATACTGATTTGTAATCCACAAGTGGTGTATTCGGATTGCTATCCGTTGCTTTAAAGGTTACTAGATAAGGTAAATATTGCACTTCAGCACAATTCGGAGTCCAATTAAATGCCCCTGAAACAGGCGAGAACGTTGGCGAAGAACTAAAAGTAGCGGTAGGTGTAACGTGAAATGGTCCGCCATTTCCTTCCAACGTGACGACATTAAACTCAACATCTGTGGCATTGACTAAAAATTGGAGATGAGTATTGGCCACAATACAAGTATCGTCCACATGTTCTATCACTGGAGGATTATTAGCACAGCTTTGCACCTCAATCTGCATATCTCTAATGACGTATCCCATGTAAAATCGATGTGTGGAACCCGAAAGCCTTCTATACTCTTTTATTTTGATGGCAATGTTATAATTGCATACCTGATTAGGAGAGCACCATACCAAATCACCTCTGCGCACATCCATATCATTAGCCGACATATTAGGTGGATAAACCCAAGTGGAAATGGGTGTACCACGTGTATCAGCGCAAGGTACTAAGCTATATGACAAGCTATCTCCATTCGCATCATAAGCTCCTGGATTATGAGTAAAACAAACACCAACACAAGCCTGATCTAGGGGCAAGTTAAGCAGAATAGGAGAATCATTATCACCAAGAAATGGATTGAGAACGACCTCTGTAATCAACGAAAAAGCAATTTGGTCGGAACTGCTCCCACCATTAATATTACAAGTACCCGCATTTCTATTAGGGTCGTCCATGGTCATTTGAAATGTACCTGCACCAGGAAAAGTGAATTCACCATAGTAATGATTGTACTTGGTATTCGGGTATTGATTTGTACCTAAAATCGAATTCACTTGCTGCCCATCAGCGGTAGAAGGGCAATCGAAATGATTACCATTTGTACGTGGACAAACAATACTATCGATGTACTGAGTACCATGCCAAAATAATACGGAAACTTCGCAACGGTCGGCACTAGTATTGTAAGTATTGGTATACGTGGTTACTGTAATGCCATATAAAAAACCAGAGATGTGCTTATAAGTGATTTCCCCTGCACGATTGTGAGTAGCGTAAACATTGGTAAAACCAATGATAAGGATACCTAATAACAGAAGAATTTTTTTCATCTATAACAATGTTGTAGAAAAGGAATGCTAAATTACTTATTATTATTGAATACCAAACAAGTTTTTAGTTCGAAAACTTTCACTTTTAAATTTATCCTATCTTTGATTCGAAAAACAATTAAAGGTTTAGTCAACTATGTCGCGAATATTAACAGGAGTTCAGAGCACAAATATTCCTCATTTGGGAAATATTTTGGGAGCCATTCTTCCTGCCATTGAACTATCAAAAGAAAAAGGAAACGATTCATTATTTTTTATTGCCGATTTACATGCGCTTACAACCATTAAGGATGCAGCATTTATTAAGGAAAGTGCTCACTCGGTGGCTGCAGCATGGTTAGCGTTTGGATTCGATACGAATAAAAATATCTTTTATCGTCAGAGTGATGTTCCAGAAGTTTGCGAACTCACTTGGTATCTCAATTGTTTTACACCATTTCCCATGCTCGCCAACGCCCACTCCTTCAAGGATAAATCGGAGCGCTTGGCCGATGTGAATGCAGGACTTTTTACATATCCAGTGCTCATGGCTGCTGATATTATTTTGTACGATGCCAACTTTGTACCAGTTGGAAAGGATCAACTTCAGCACTTGGAAATGACTCGAGACATCGCTGATAAATTCAACAACCATTATGGTGAGGTGTTTGTGGTGCCTGAAGGCAAGGTGAATGAAGAAACCAAGCTAGTACCAGGCATTGATGGAAGAAAGATGAGCAAATCGCTAAATAATTTCATCAACATATTTCTATCCGAAAAAGAATTAAAAAAAGTGGTGATGAGTATTGTAACAGATGCTACTCCACTCGAAAGTCCTAAAAACCCTGATACCTGCAATGTGTTTGCTATTTACAAACTGATAGCAACTGAAGAAGAAACCAAACAAATGCAGACCAATTATCTGAAAGGAGGTTATGGATACGGACATGCTAAGACCGAACTCTTGAATATACTCTTAGAACGGTTTCACGATGCGAGAGTATCTTATAATTACTATATGAACAATCGTAATGAGTTAGAAGCTAAACTAGAAGTTGGAGCTAAAAAAGCAAGGGTCATCGCAAGTGCCACCTTACATCGTGTAAGGGAAAAGATGGGGTTTAAGGTATAGTTATATTCGCGAACAAATTTCTAGAAGTCTTTTATATCATAAAATACCAAAGACAGAAATACTTCTTGAATTCCGGTTTTACAATTTTAAATTAGCTAATTCTAACACTTAAAACTGCATTCAAAATAAATAAAATTGCTATTCCTTTTGAAATTTAATGTTCTTACCGCGAGTTCCTCTGAATCGATGCCATTTAGACTGTGTTTCAACTATCGATTTGAAATTGTCAACGTAAGCCGACTGAGGGTTAATTACAGGATGTACTTTATCAATCGTTTTAAGAGTATCGACCACAAATGGAATGTGCGCGATGGGCAGTTTGAATCTTCTATTAGTAAATCCCATGAGTAAACGCGACTGAAACTGATCGGAGGCTACTGCTATTTTTTTAAATCCTTTACTTTTGGCTATCCAATAAGAGTTGTAAATATTTTCGGTGGTATGTTCAGCTTTATCTTCAATTAATATCTTGTCAGGAGATACCCCAAGTTGCTCTGCATACAAAGCCATTATTTTCGCTTCAACATAAGGGGTATAAACCGAACCTCCAGAGAAAATCACATTTTTGGCAATTCCCTTGTTGATTAGATAAGATGCCCATAATACTCTCCCCTTCATGGGCAAACTCCAATCTTTACCATCATAAGGACAACCCGGTACAATGATGACATCGAAGGGTTGATTTTTGAGAGCGCGTTTAAATAATCGCTCAGGCGATGGACGAAATAAAGAGCATCCACTAAATAACAAGGTGGATGAAATGAGGAGTGTTAGTATTGATTTCAAGAGTTATATTTTTTTTATTGAAAACAGCAATAATGAATAAATGTTTAGAAAAAGTTAAAGAGATAAGATACCCACCATACGCATCAAATCGGGATTTAACTCCTGAATATGTTTGGTAGCATTTTCGAAAGCGGTATAGTTGATGTTTCTGTCGACTATACCTATCATCACATTCCGTTGTCCTTGCATCAAAGCCTCAACAGCAGCGAAACCCATTCTGCTGCTATTCACTCTATCCATAGCAGAAGGGCTTCCTCCACGTTGAATATGACCGAGTATGGTCACACGAGTATCGTATTCGGGCAATCGCATTTTTACTTGTTCAGCAATTTTGAATGCTCCTCCAGCTTCATCACCTTCAGCCACTATTATTATTTTGGATGATTTACTTTTTCTACCCGATTCCAATCGTTTGATTAAATCCTCTATATTCGTTTTCGTCTCTGGAATAATTATGCTCTCGGCACCCACACCTATGCCTCCTCTTAAGGCTATCAGCCCTGCATCCCGACCCATCACTTCGACAAAAAACAAACGATCGTGGCTTTCGGCTGTGTCCCTAATTTTGTCTACTGCATCTACAACGGTGTTGATTGCTGTATCGTACCCAATGGTAAAATCAGTTCCTATTAAATCGTTATCAATGGTGCCAGGGCAACCAACTATTGGAATATTACATATTTTACTTAACTCCAATGCACCACAAAATGTACCATCACCGCCAATAGCTACAATGCCCTCAACCTGATGTTTCATTAAATTGGCTAAGGCTTTTTGACGGCCTTCCAAACTCATGAATTCCTTACTTCTAGCTGTTTTCAAGATAGTGCCACCACGATGAATAATGTTTGCCACCGACTTTGCATCCATTTCAACAAATTCATCATTTATCATTCCATCGTACCCATGCTTAATTCCTACAACTTCTATCTGGTGATAGATAGCGGTACGGACAACCGCTCGTAAGCAAGCATTCATTCCAGGCGAATCGCCTCCAGAAGTAAATACAGCAATTTTTTTCATCCTTTTACAATTAAACGTACTATTCGATATTCTTTGTAGGTCTTTTATATCCCTCGTCCAACTTATGAATTTTCTTTGTTCCTTGATACATTTCGTATTTCAAGAATTTACATTCGAGAGGGCCATTAAATAGAGTTATTCTCCGGGATGGGCGTAGTCCTACATTTTTCAATGCATCGATATTCGAACTTAAAATCCAGCAATCATAACCTTGAAAATTCTTTTTGAATGTATCACCCATCATTTTGTAAAGCTCCTCGATGTTATCTTTATCCATACGTTCGCCATACGGAGGATTAATCACCACCACCCCTTTTCCTGCAGGCACCTCAAAATCTTTCATATCGCAATTCTTAACAGATACAATGTCATCAACACGTGCAAGCTTTACATTTTCTTTTGCTTTTTTAGCAACGTTTGGTGAAAGTTCACCACCCATAATTTTTTGTTCGTGATTTGTAATCTTATTGATGGCCGCATCAAAGATGGTGTTCCAAAGCTCTTCGTCAAAAGCCATGAATTTTTCCCATCGTTCGAAACCATAATCCTCGCGATAAAAACCAGGAGGAATGTTATTTGCAATTAAAGCGGCTTCAATCAAAATAGTACCCGAACCACACATTGGGTCAATAAAGTTGGTTCGCTTATCCCAGCCTGTTAGCATTACTAGTCCAGCAGCCAACACCTCATTGATAGGTGCTAAATTTGTTTTATCACGGTATCCTCGTTTATGCAAAGACTCTCCTGAACTGTCAAAAGCTATAGTGCAAGTATCGTTATGTATGTGTACATTTATTCGAAGTGTTGGTTTGTCCAAATCCACGGAAGGGCGTTCCCCATGTTTGGCTCGAAACTGGTCAACAATAGCATCTTTTACTTTTTGAGAAATGTACTGCGAGTGCGTAAACAAATCGGAACTGAGTACAGTGTCGATGGCCAACGTATCGGAAACATTCATATAATCTTCCCAATTTACACCTTGAATAGCATCGTATAAAATCTTCTCATCAGCAACTTTGAATGTATGAAAAGGCACCAACACCCTTAACGCTGTGCGTAAACACAAATTGGCTTTGTACATAAAACCTTTATCGCCAACAAAACTTACCGCACGGTTGTGGATTTCAACTTCCTTAGCTCCCAAACGTTGTAGTTCCTGCGACAAGAGTTCTTCTAAACCAAATATGGTTTTGGCAATCATCTTTAAATCATTTTGTTCTTTCACGTGTTTTCTATTTTATGCAAAGATATTGATAAAATAAAAAAGGCTTCGCAAACCATGCAAAGCCTTTTTTATTTGTTCTTAAAAGCGGTGCTTATTCAGCTACAACTTCAAAAGTAACAGTACCTGTAACTTCTTTGTGAAAACGAACCTCAGCAGTATAAGTTCCAACGGTTTTTACTGCGTCTTCACTCATCTTGATGTTTTTTCTATCCACATCGTAACCCATTTTTTTGATAGCATCAGCTAATTGAACAGTAGTAACAGAACCGAAAATTTTTCCGGTTTCTCCTACTTTAGCTCCCACTTTTACTACTAAATCTTTCAATTTACCTGCCGCAGCTTCGGCTGCAGTTCTGATTTTTTGTTCTTTAAAAGCACGTTGTTTTACAGTTTCAGTCAATACTTTTTTTGAAGAAACGGTTGCCATTTCAGCAATTCCTTTCGGTATCAAAAAATTTCTTCCGTATCCGGCTTTTACTTTAACTACGTCATCCTTGTATCCAAGGTTTTTAACGTCTTGTTTTAATATTACTTCCATTTTTAGTTTCTTTTTTTAATTTTAATTACTTTGACTTTATCAAAAATAAAACAACGTGTTCTATTTCATCAAATCGGCAACATAAGGTAATAAAGCTAAGTGACGAGCACGTTTGATAGCTTTAGAAACTTTACGCTGATATTTTACTGATGTTCCTGTTAATCTACGAGGTAAAATTTTACCTTGCTCATTAATAAACTTCAATAAATAATTAGGGTCTTTGTAATCAATATATTTAATACCGCTTTTTTTGAAGCGACAATATTTTTTCTTTTTCACATCCACTGTAGGAGGTGCAAGATATCTGATTTCTGATCTTTGTTCTGCCATTTTTTCTGTTTTTAAATTAGATTAAGCAACTACTTGTTTTGTTTTGTTTCTTCTTGATTCACTATAAGCCACGGCATGTTTGTCGAGGGCAACAGTTAGGAAGCGAAGTAAACGCTCATCACGTTTGTAAGCCACTTCAAGGTCAGCAATAAATTTTGCAGGGCCTTGAAATTCGATTACGTGATAAAAACCTGTTGTTTTTTTCTGAATCGGATACGTCAGTTTACGCAAACCCCAATGGTCTTCGTGAACAATTTTGCATCCATTGTCTGTAAGTAACTTTTTGTACTTACTTACCGTCTCCTTTGCCTGTTCATCAGACAAAACGGGAGTCATAATGAAGACGGTTTCATAACTTTTTAGCATTGTGTTTTAATTTTATTTGTTAATAATTATTTATTCCTTTTTTCGAAAAGGGATGCAAATATAGAAAATTTTTCCATTCGTCATTAAAAAATTTCATTTTTGCACTTTCTTTTCTGGAGCAACTTGATTGAAAAGGTGAGTATTTTGGGAATTAATAACAGACTGTATGTTTTTCAAAGGTATATTTGTTGAGGATGATTTATTATAAGAAATATCTAAAAGTTAAAATTCTGATTGAAAATGTCACTAAATATGAGTTGATGGGCATCTACAGGCCTCAGGCTTATTTGAAAGGAGCAAAAAGTTATGGCACTGAATGTCAAATAGAATTTTATAAAAAACCACTAGAACAGAACGAAAGCCGAGTGATAAATGCTGTACTTTTTGCTCCACATGGATTTGGGGAACATTTAAAACAAGGAAGTTTGTTAACTTTGCGCAATGGTTTGGATATTGAAGCCAAGGCAGTGGTGCTCGAAATACTCGGTTATTCCTAATGCAAATTAGGTAATTAAGTTTGTTTTAAAAAACCAAATGAAAAGAAAACAATGAAGAAAACAATAAATATTATCGTGCTATTCCTCCTACTGATGGTGCAATTAAAAATAGTTGCTCAACCAAGTCCTGACGAGCAGCTTGCCGACCAATTTTACAAAAATAGAGAGTTTGATAAGGCACTTGATTATTATGAAAGACTGTATAATCGAAAATCACCCGACCAGTTTTATCTTCCTTACTTGAATTGTTTAATTGAAACAAAAGATTTTAAAAAAGCAGAGAAAATTGTCAAGAAACAAATTAAACAGTATCCTGATAACTTAACTTTCTTTGCCGACCTAGGCACAGTATATAATCGATCCGAACAGCCTGATAAGGCAAATAATACTTGGGAGCAAGCTGTAAAATCAATCAAAATGGACGATCAAGTTTTTACTTTAGCAAATTCATTTATCTCTATTCGCCAATACGACTATGCTATCTCCACTTATTTGAAAGGAAGAAGGATTTCACAAAACAGTTATCCATACAACTTCGAACTAGCCAATATTTATCGTGAAAAGGGAGATAAGGTAGCTATGATTAATGAATACTTAGACGCTCTTGAAATAAACGATTCGTACATTCAAACCGTTCAAAATTCTCTTCAAACTAGTTTTGCTAGTGATTCTGACCAAAAACAGAATGAATTATTGAAATTAGAACTGCTCAAACGTATTCAAAAAAGCCCAGACAAAACAATTCTTTCTGAATTCTTGATTTGGATTCAAATTCAACAAAGAGATTGGGAAGGCTCATTTGTACAAGCAAAAGCACTCGATAAACGCAAGAAAGAAGATGGAGGAAGAGTAGTGGCATTAGCACAATTATTCGCACAAAACGAAAGTTACGATATGTCAATAAAGGCCTATCAATATGTGATTTCGAAGGGAAAGGATAATGCTTATTACATCACTTCCCGTATTGAATTAATTAATGTGTTGTACACAAAAATTGTGTCGAAAGGGAATTATACTCTTGTTGATTTGACAGAACTAGAAAAGAACTTCAACATAACCATCACAGAACTTGGAAAGTCGGCAGAAACCGAACCAATATTAAAAAACCTTGCTCACCTACAGGCTTTTTATTTACATAAACCTGATGATGCCATTGCCTTATTGGAAGAAACTATTGCATTACCACAATTAACTAAACAAAAACAAGCCGAATGCAAGCTGGAATTAGGAGATATTTTGTTAATGACTGGTGATATTTGGGAAGCGTCACTTCGTTACTCACAGGTGGAGAAAGCCTTTAAACATGATGAAATAGGACAAGAAGCAAAATTTAGAAATGCTAAAATCTCCTATTACACAGGAGATTTCAAATGGGCACAAGCTCAATTGGATGTACTAAAAGGAGCCACAGCAAAACTAATTGCGAATGATGCCATGTATTTATCAATGACCATAAGCGATGCTACTGCAATTGACACCAACGAAACTCCTTTGCTCATGTTTTCAAGAGCTGATTTACTTGCCTTTCAGAACAAAGACGATGAAGCACTCAAAGGACTTGACTCTATTAATAGTATGTTTCCAAATCATGCATTAGCGGATGATATTCTAAACAAAAAAGCGGGCATTGCAATAAAGCATGGCGACTATACAAAAGCTGCAAATTATTATGATACGATTGTTAAAAAATACGGTGATGATATCTTGGGTGATGATGCACTCTTTAGATTAGCAGACATCACCGAAAATCAATTTAAAAACGTTGACAAAGCTCGAGAACTATATCAACAATTGTTAGAAAAATATCCTGCTAGCTCATACGTGGTAGAATCTCGTAAACGTTTTAGAAGGCTGAGAGGAGATGGTATTAACTAGCCCTAAACGCGTATCGTTGTAAATAAGTAAACAACTAAATTTAAGAAAGACTCTTCGATTTTCGAAGAGATGAGATATAACCTATGATAATATATAATGTGACAGTAAACATCGAAAACGATGTGCGTGAAGAGTGGTTGAACTGGATGAAAGAAATACATGTTCCTGATGTGATGAGAACAGGTTATTTTGTTGAGAATAAAATTTGCAAGGTATTGGTAGATGAAGAACAAGGAACCACCTATTCCATACAATATACTTGCGTTAACATGAAAGACCTAGAAGAATATCAACGAGAACATGCTCCAAGACTTCAAAAGGAACATGCGGAGAAATTTGCGAATAAATTTGTTTCTTTCAGAACATTACTCGAAATTGTATGAAAGAAAAAGACGAAGTAAGAGCAAAAAAGCACTTAGGTCAGCATTTCCTAAAGGATGAAGGAATCGCCCTTGATATTGTAAAAAGTTTAAAACACACTCATCTCTATAATAAAATTCTGGAAGTTGGTCCAGGTATGGGGGTACTTACCAAATACCTCATTACTGAAACTGCTTTCGAAACTCACATTATAGATATTGATTGGGATTCGATAGCCTATTTGAAAAAGAATTTCCCTATTCTCGAAAACAGAATAATTGAAGGTGATTTTCTTAAACTTGATTTTGAAAATCTTTTCAATAATGAACATTTTGCCGTCATCGGGAACTTCCCTTATAATATTTCTACTGAAATTTTATTTAAAATATTAGATCATAAAAATCAAGTTCCTGAGGTTGTTGGTATGTTTCAAAAAGAAGTTGCCGAACGGATTGCCTCTAAACCAAGAAATAAAACGTATGGCATTACGAGTGTTTTGTTACAAGCGTTTTACGACATTGAGTATCTATTCACAGTAAATGAAATTGTATTTAATCCTCCTCCACGAGTGAAGTCGGCAGTAATACGATTGACAAGAAATAAGGTGCAACAATTAAATTGTAATGAGAAATTATTCAAACAAGTGGTGAAGGCAGGCTTTAATCAACGGAGAAAAACATTACGAAATTCCATTCGAGCTTTCAAACTTAAACCTGAATTTCTGGCACATCATTATTTGAATCAACGAGCAGAAGAACTTTCAGTTGCTGATTTTGTTGCACTGACAAATATGGTAGAAGTGAATTAAATTCTCTTATCCAACCCCCAAAGTAGTTTATTGCGAATGGTGGTGTAAAAATTCTGATTTTCTAGTTGAATAAGGTGAATCGCAAACTCTGCTTTTTGCAAAACAATTTCAATAGAAGAATCAATTACTACATTTCTCGAATCAAGTGATAACAAATAGTTAGGGCTTCTTCCTTCTACTTTTAATTTAATGATGTTGTTATCAGAGATTACTAAAGGCCGAACGTTTAAGTTATGTGGAGCTATTGGTGTAATGACAAAATTCTGCGACCCAGGCATTACCAAAGGTCCTCCGCAACTTAATGAATAAGCTGTTGAGCCAGTAGGAGTAGCGATTATTAAACCATCAGCAAAATACGAATTCAAAAAATTATCATTAATATAGGTATGTATGGTAATCATGGAGGAAGAATCCTTTTTCAGGATGGTCAATTCATTCAATCCATAATTTACGTCACCAAATAAATCTTTTGGATTAATTACACTAAGTAAGGTTCTTTTTTCAATGGAATATTTTTTGTTCACCAATGCATCAACTGCACTATTCACCTCTTCCTTCGCTACATTTGCTAAGAAACCTAATCGACCAGTATTGATTCCTAAGACAGGGATTTCTGAATCGCGAACAAATGTTAATGTTTCGAGAATTGTTCCATCGCCTCCAATGCTTAATAGGTAATCAACTTTATTCTTTAAATCAAGATGAGTGTTGAAAGTCTTGATGTTTCCAGAGATTTCGATTTTCTGCTTAATATATTTATAGAACGGCTCGTAAACATACAACTCCGCTTTATATCCATTCAACTTATGAAACAAAGATTGAATATACTGGGAAACATTGTCGTTAGTATTTCTTCCGTAAATAGCTATTTTCATTGGGTCCGACTTGTATGCCGTTATTAACTTTGAGTGACTATTATATATTCAAATAATTCATAAATGAATCGAATCGATTTTTCAAATCATCTTTAAATTCGCTTTGATGAAACGATGCTTTCACATTGTAATTGTAGCGATAAAATGTTTGTAATATGGCTGAAAGGTCTTCTCGATTGATTTTTAAGGTCACTTCCATCTTTGTTGAATCTGGGATATGATTTACATAACAACTTAGAACTTTGCCGTCATTGCTTTCAACAATTTGAGCTATCTGTGTCAATGTATAATCGTGATTGTTCATTTCCAAGACAATAATTCCACCGGGTTCTCGAGTGGCTGCAAGCGCTGCGAATTCATGAATTAAAACAGAGGCTGGTATTAAACCAATGTAGTTGAGTTCATCATCCAAGACAGGAAGCACCGTTAATTTCATCATCGAAATCATTTTAATGGCTTCATAGATATGCTGCGATCCTAAGATATAAGGACGAATTAAGGACAATTTGCATTTGCCCAATTCGTCATCCGTTATATCATAGTCCAAAATATCAGTATCAGATATTAATCCTAAATACTCATGATTATTTACGATAGGCAAATGCGAAACTTTAAACTCATCCATCCAATTTATTGCCATAAGGCCAGTATCATTGGTCTTTAGAGGAGGTATATCGTCAGTAATTAAATCCTTTGCTAACATTTTATTTATTTATTCAATTACAAACTTACTAATTTTTTAGCTTTACACTTTATTAAATAAAATATGGCAACAAAGTTAAGTGTAAATATTAATAAAATAGCAACTCTTCGTAATTCTCGTGGAGGGAATGTTCCAGACTTATTGGAATTCGCCAGAGATTGCGAACGCTATGGTGCACAAGGAATAACAGTACACCCTCGACCTGACGAAAGGCATATTCGATATCAAGATGTGATGGACTTAAAACCCTTGCTTAAAACTGAATTTAATATTGAGGGCAATCCCAAAGAAAATAAATTTGTAGACTTGGTATTGAAAGTGAAGCCAGCACAAGTGACTCTTGTCCCTGATGAATTGGGACAGTTGACTTCCAATCATGGTTGGGATACAATAACCAATGCTGATTACTTGAAGGAAATAATTGCGGTATTTAAATCAGTAGGAATCAGAACTTCTATTTTTGTGGATGCTGATATTCGAATGATAGAGGGTGCAAAAAAAACAGGTACCGATCGAATTGAACTTTACACCGAATCGTATGCAAGAGATTACGTCAGCAATAAGGAAGAAGCAATTACCCCCTTTGTGTTGGCTGCTAAAAAAGCTCACGAATTAGGATTAGGCATTAATGCAGGACACGACTTGAGTATCGAGAATCTAATGTACTTTGCTATTTGCATCCCCGAATTGCTAGAGGTTTCAATTGGTCATGCGTTGATTTCGGATGCTCTTTACTTTGGAATTGAAAACACCATACAACTTTACATTCGGCAATTAAAAGTAAACCAATGAAACTATTTTACAGGAAAATTGGTAGTGGGCAACCGTTGCTAATTCTTCATGGCTTGTTTGGTCAAAGTGATAATTGGAATTCATTGGCAAAACTCTTTGCTGAAAAAGGATTTGAAGTATTTACAATCGACCTCAGAAATCATGGCTTGTCGCCACATGATGATGAATGGGACTATGAAACCATGAGTAAAGATGTATTGGAATTGATTACCGACTGCAACTTGCAACAGGCAGATTTGATAGGCCATTCGATGGGAGGAAAGGTAGCTATGCAATTAGCCATTGATTATCCTGAATTAATTAATAAATTAATTGTGGTTGATATCTCCCCAAAATATTACCCAATCCATCATCAGTCAGTATTGGAAGCATTGAATGCGGTAGACATTTCTAAACTAAAAACAAGGAAGGAAGCAGAAACTGTTTTATCAAACTACATCACTGATTTTGGCACCAAACAATTTCTTTTGAAAAATATTTATTGGAAAGAAAACGGAGAAATGGCTTGGCGATTTAATTTGAAAGTAATTACCAATAAAATTGAAAACGTTGGTGCCGAAACACCAACTGATAATAGATGTGATGTGGCTACACTTTTTATTCGAGGAGATAAATCGAACTATATTAAGGATGACGACATGGCGATGATACAAGAATTGTTTTCGAGAAATATGCTCGAAACCATTTCAGGAGCTGGACATTGGGTACATGCCGAAAAGCCTAAAGAGTTTTTTGAAACCGTGATGAATTTTATCCAATAAAAAAGCCACTGCAAAATAATTCGCAGTGGCTTTTTAGTTTCATTAATCTATTCGATTATTAATCTTTTTGTTTGTTTTCCAGTTTCGGAGATGAATTCAATGGAATAAACGCCTTTACCAATGTTTGGAATATTCATTTCGATTGAATTGAATCCTTCATTCATTTTTTCCTGACTATTAAATACCATGCGACCAACCACATCAAAAAGTTTAATTGATACTTGTTGGTGTTGTGCGGAAACATAATTAATCATAAAGTTACCATTGCTTGGATTAGGGGCAAGGGTGATTGAAGAGAAAACTGTGTTTTCTGAAATTCCAATGTTGCATCCTGCAGCAATATGAATCATACTGTCGAAATTGATGTAACAAACATATTCAGGATGATCGATAAACGGATTACGATTTCCTTGTAATGAATCAACATAATCGTTGCGAGAAATTTCGAAGTTATCTGGTGGGTCTAATTGATTCCATAATTTCAAAACATTCTGGTTTTGTCCGTATGGAATTGCACCACTGATGTAATTAGGCAACGACCAGCTACCGCCATATGTAGCATCAGTGTTTCCATTAGTTCCTGTTCCAGTGTAACATATACACTGATACAACATACAACGAGCAGCATCACCTTTGTCGGAATCTCTTGGTTCGAATACTTTGTGACCGTTTGCATCGTTGCCTATTTTACAACCCATCCAAGTGTAGATTGGTGTACCAACAACAATTCCTAATGGATTATTACTTCTTATTGCGTTTACATTGTTTTGGTCTGTTGGTGTGATCATGTGATAATCATTGTACTCAGGACGGCTTGTGAAACTTGGATCGTTCACAGTAGGCTGCCAGCTTTGGCAATAAGTATGTTCGCGACTCATGTTGTTGGTTACCCAATCAAACAAACCTGTATAAACAATATTTTCTCCGCTATATACACAAGTAGCAACATGTGTGTTACCAGTCGTATCGCGTTGATATAAATGATTCATCATATTAGCTCCATAATTACTATACAATTGTATAGTATGGGTATTTGTCAGAGTATGAAGGTCGGTAACAAAAGTGGAAGCTCCTGTTGTGATGCTGCTGTAATATCCTGGAGTCACCATAGTTCCAGAGGTAGTAACATTTCCAGTAAGTGGCGATGTAGTAAGATAATTTCTGAAAGTTCCTACGCCATTGTATGCATATATTGCAAAGTAGTATTGAGTATTTGCTCTAATATCGTTTGGCATAAAACCAGTAGCGTTTGATGAATAAACCACTTTTGATGTTCCAATCATGTCGCCTCGTTGATAAACGGCACCATCAACAGGTAAATCTGTAGGTGCACTTCCTGTTTTTCTTAAAACAATATATCCGTCAGGACTTCCTGCTGCCGCAGTAAACGAACCTATTATTCGATATGATTTGTTGACTGGAAATACAAGTGAGCTTGGTTGTGATGTTGGTTCTGAAGCTAGAGTTCCACCTATGCCATTTAGGTTGATGATGTAAGGATTTGCAGTAGGGTCGTTGTTTACTAATGTTAATACAGCATTGCGAGTACCTGCAACTGATGGGGTAAATGTAACCATTAATGGTGTGTTGGCTAATCCCGCGATGGTAAGTGGCATAGCTGTGGTAACACTATAGTCGGCCATTGCTGGGCCAGAAAGTGTAGCTGCTGTAACGTTAAGAACTCCTGTAGTTCCTAGATTATCAACTGTAAATGTGATAGGTAATGGAGTACCCACTGCAGAACCTGCTGTGTAAGTTCCTCCATTAACAATGGACGCAGCACCTTGCAGAACACTCATTTCTTGTGTACTGGAAACACCTGTAGAAATGTTGATATTATCAAGACCTACGTTGCCAACGGTATGAGTTACGAAATTGAAACGTACATAACGGCTGGTGCTTAATAAAGTGTTTGAATGATTTACATAAGTGGCAGCAGGTGCCAAAGCGGTATAGGCTATAACAGTAGTCCAAGTGGTTCCATTTGCTGATTCTTCTACTGCAAAGTTCCCTGCCCAAGTTCCAGATGGAGGAGGATTTCCAGCGATGTCGTAGGTCAAAGTACCAGGTGTGCTATTAAAGTTGATGATGAGCATATCTCCGGCTGCAGTAAATTTGGCTGCTGGTTGAGGATTTCCAGACCCAGTGTAATAAGCAAAGCCTGTGCCTGCTGTCGACCATCCTGTAGCTGGTAGTGTTGAGCCTGCGAACCCCCAAGATACAGGAAGTACAGCCTGTGCAAATGCTGCACTATTGGCTATTACAGCAAATAGTATTAAAGTTGTAATTTTTTTCATTTTGTTTTTTTTTGATTTATTATTATTAATTTATTTTACTTTTTTGTTATTGCTTTCTTTTGGGTATTGCTTCACTATTTCTATTATTGGCAAATTAAGTTCTTTTTATTCTGTTTCTGTGTTTTGAAAACTAAAAGTAGTTGAATACGCAAAAATCAATCCTATGTTTCATTTCTTCATTTTAATTATTGGCGAAAATTAGAATCCGATTTTCAATCCAACATTCATTCGTCTACCCATGCCCATGTATACTAGAGCGGAATTTGCATCAAAATTAGTTGCACCTCCTAGGTTGTTTGCGCCATCGGTAATATAAACAGTATTGAGCACATTGGAAACTCCAGCCGAAATGCTAAACTTAAGTTTCCAATATTTGATGTCATAGCCGAGGAATAAATCGAATAAGCCATAACTAGGCATTTTCCAAGATTCGCGGTCTGCAGTGGCGCCATAAAGTGTAGATGGGTCGAAATTAGCGTAGTGTTTGCCAAAAAACATGTAACGTGGTTTGATGTATAAGTGTTTAATTACTTCGTATCGCAAAGAGCCACCTAATTGTAATTGTGCCGCATCTCCAACGTGTACATTTTTGGCACTAAAATTCACTGTCGTTAATATGTTTCCTGCATCATCAACGATATAAGCAGTGGCTGCAGAAACTGTTCTCCAGTCGGCAATGGCAATTGTTGCGTTTGTTTCAAGTTTTTTTAACAGTTGGTATTTCCCTTCAAATTCTACTCCTTTATGTATTGCATCAATTCCATTAATATTAAAAGTTACTCCATCCACAGGAGGAGGGGTTGGAACAGGCTTGTCTTTCCAATAAGTATAATACAAATTAAGCATACCAACAAAGCGAGGATATTTGATGCCATATCCTCCTTCGATTGCGTATATGCGCTGGTTTTTTATTTCTGCAAATAATTTGTTGCTATTATCGAATACAGCATTCATGTTCGGAGCCATGTTCATATAACCTAAATTTATAAATACATTGTGATGGTCATTAATGTTATAATTAGCCCCTCCTTTGAAGGTGTAACCAACATACCATTTTTTATCCGTGGTACTCGGACGAGCTTCTGCTGACTGGTTGGTATATCGTTTTGCGTTTAGAATGTATTTTCGGTAGATACCTGTACCAAGGAAAGTGGTGTCGCCATTAACAACAACAGTACTTTCGCCATCATGAGTTGAGGTTCCATTTGTAGAGATCAGATATGAACTTCCATTGTAATAGAGTGCTTGTCCGTATCCTACGGCTTGAGGAAATGTGATACCATCAATGACAAGATCTCTAGGTTTGAAATAATCGATTCGTTGGAAACTTTTATCAGAAACGGTAGCGGTAATAAATACGCTCCATTTGTTTTTTTTGTATTCGGCTTGACCAAATACACCACCCCACATTACTTTGTTGTCGTTGTAGAAACTTATTTTATCACCTACTTTCTTTACATAATAACTTCCATTTCCTGTTCCAACGGGTTGGTTTTTGTCAGAATAGTCAATTGCAAAATCGCCACCCATTAAATCCAAAGGAGTTCGAAAATGAGTACCTTTGTAATAACGACCATCGATTCCAACCAAGGTCGTAAGATTTCTATTAACTTGGTAATTCCATGACGAAAGTACACCATACCATATATGGTCGTTACGTTGTGCTCTTAAATAATTTGTGGATGCGTGCTCAATGGAACTGTAAAACGCAACTGGCTTAGCTTTACTATTACCATCATACACACTCTGCATATCTTGAGTGCCATCAGGAAGCCTATTGACAGAGCCAGGATTAATCATGTATGCTCCTCCTCCTGTTCCTATTGAAAGGTATGCTACCGTAGATACAGTGAGCTTATCATTCGGAGTCCAAAAATGAGAAAGATTGAAAGCAGGTTTGTGGAAAAAATTGAATTCGGCACTGAATTCTTTTCCATTTAACATTCCCCAATCGGGATTGTATTTTAGTCCCCTTTCGCCCCCTGAGACATTTGTATAAGGCGATACTTTTAAAACAGAATCAGCGTTTATTCCTAATTTCTGTGCCATTTGTTTGCTTAATACGGCAATAGGCATCCTTGTGTACCTTTGCCCGTGAGCTTGAGGTGCTCCGTTAACACTAAACGAGAATAGATGCTTTTTGAAACGTTTTTGTACTTTCATAAAGTACGACCAACCGTCAACATAAGTTCCATCTGCCCATTCGGTTCCCCATTTACGAGAGCCTGCAAGTGCGAATCCCCAACCACCTTTCAGTTGACCTGAGTTGTAGCCGAAAGAAGTTTTGTATAATCCATAATCAGTAAACTCTTGTTTGATGGATGCTCCCATTTTTTGGTCGATTCCATTTGTAAGTATGTTAATTGTTCCTCCTACTGAAGGCAAAGCTAATTTTGATGCTCCTAAACCTCTTTGAACTTGCATGGAACGTGTAATTCCGCCTAGTCCATCCCAATTGCTCCAATACACGGCTCCGTTTTCCATATCGTTTACTGGTACTCCATCTACCATTACAGCTATGTAGCGTTGGTCGAATCCTCGCATGTTGATTCTTGCATCTCCGTTTCCTCCTCCTTGTTCTGTGGCGTAGGCGCCCGGAGTGGTATTGAGAACCATTGGCAAATCTTTTACTCCAAGTTCTTCCTCTATTTGTTTTTGAGATACGTTGGAGAATGCGATCGGTGTTTCTCTGGTTTTAGCAACATCAGCCACCACCTCAACTTCATCAAGTGAATTTTGTTTAAGTTCAAACGAGAGTATCACTGGTCTGTCGGCCACTTTTACTTTCATCTTTTGTGGTTCGTAACCTACATATGATATGACTAGGTTGTACGTTCCTGCCGAATCAATAGGGATGGAGAAATTTCCATTTATATCGGTTACGGTTCCTTTTCCTGGGCCATACACAATATTCGCACCTATAATGGTTTCGCCAGTTGTCGGGTCTTTTACAGTTCCTCTGATTTCTCCTTTTTGGGCAAAAACGGAGACACTTAAAATTAGCAGGAGGAAAATAAAAATTCTTTTCATTAGAGGGAAATAATTAACTCGACAGGGGTTAAGTCCTGTCGAGTTTGTGAATTATTGTATGGTCAGTTTTACAGTTGACGTTTTATGTTGAGGGAATTGAGCTTTTACGATGTAAACACCTTTTGTGAGCGATGATGTTTCTACCTTCATTTTATTTGCCCTGTTGCCTTGGGTTGATAGTACCTTTTGACCAAAAATATTATAAACATCGACCAATTCAATTGGTTCACCAGCTGCTATGATTGAGTATCCAAGATTTGATGGGTTTGGATAAACGTTTAAGGATACATTACCAGTCAACTCGTTGATGCCAGTATTGCAAACACAGCTGTGAATATGAAGATTCGACCAATCATTCACTGGTAAAGAGTCATATTCAACAGTTACATTGAATTCTGGAGAAGGATTCGTGGTTACTCCTCCTGTCACGGTTGGTTTACGGATTAATGTATGGTTTAATGTCCACCAAGCACCAACACTACCGTCATAAGGAGGTTGATCGCTCCATGATGCTGAAGTAACCATAGCCGCATCGCCCATCATACCAAATATGTCAACATAATTCCAAGTAGTACCACCATCTGTAGTTTTTTGTACTGAGATAGCATCATTTCCATTGAAGTTCATGGTGTAACTGATGTTATAATTGGTACATAAAAATGTATCGGCAAGCGCTCTTAGTCCAGCAAAAACAACCACATCAGTTCCAGAGGTAATGGTTGTATCTCTTCTGTCGATAACTATTACCCAAGTACTATAAGGTTGCATCACGTGAGTGCCAAGGCTAATCATCGCTTGAGGGTTTGCTTCACCCGCTGCTGCCGAAGTTCCGTTGTTATAGCGAACCATTCGGTAATTGTTGTTGAATGCGATTGCATGATTTGTTGGGTTATAAAGCTCCAAAGCTTTATTGTTGTAAGTACCTTCATCATATTCAGAGATGAAGATATCGCTGCATTGTGCCATAGCACTTGTAAGACTTGATAGTGCAATTACAGATAGTAATAGTTTTTTCATTTTGATTATTATTTAAGTTATTAGTTTTTTGCTGAATGAAAGCGGTTTCAGAATTGCTTTTCTGGTGAAAAGTTTCTTGTAGGGTGTTCGCTTTGTTTAAAAATTTCGGGGCAAATGTAATAATAATTGATAGGCCGACAAACAAAGTATCTCAAGTTTAATTCACAAATAATGAGTTGATAATAGAAGTATAATAAAGATTTAACACCCACTATCGAGAAAAGTATATGATGTGATATGAATAAGTAATCTTTTATAATGTTTTGGGGGGAGGGATTTATTAGGTCTTAATACTCATGTAACAGTCAGAATATTAACATGTATAGTTA